>Ga0078972_1003620_pt1 | contig 45581 bp, 36 predicted proteins | sample YelNatPaOPGAMG01_FD_67568 | JGI IMG/M metagenome (GOLD analysis project Ga0078972, IMG submission 67568) | Hot spring thermophilic microbial communities from Obsidian Pool, Yellowstone National Park, USA - OP-RAMG-01 (SPADES assembly) (version 2) | ecosystem: Environmental > Aquatic > Thermal...
CCCCCACGCCTGGGGGCGGGGGGCAAGGTTTTGGGGGTTTGGGGCGGGCGCAAAGCGCCCGCCCCAAACCCCCATCGAAGGGCTCCCCCTTCCCCCTGCAGTGGGAAGGGGGCCGGGGGGATGGGGCTCATACCTGTCCAGAACGCTGCTCGCTGGTTTGCCCCCAGAATGAACTGCACCCAACGACACTCCGACGGTAGACCCTGTTGCCGCCTCGGGCTGGCCGTTTGGCAGCCCTACGTGGTCACACTGCCGCGGCAAATGCCTCCCTCAACTGCTCCACTGTGGGCACACTGCCAGCGAAGCGGACCTGGTCGCCGATCAAGAGCGCGGGGGCAAACCTGGCGCCGTACTTGTGGAATAGGGAGAGCACCTGCCGACGCTGTTGTGGATTCAGAGACTCTCCTCCATGCAGGAGCGCGCTCAGAGAGACCGTGCGGACCTGCACCGTGGCCGCGACTTGGGCAGATGCCTGCTGGATGTTCTTCTCGAGTTCTTTATCGAGCAGCGCGAGGTGCCGCATGCAGCAGGCACCGGAGACCACTATGACTTGCAGCGTCGGAACCTTCTCCATGGAACCCTCCACTTCAGCGCTTAGGAAATGACGTTGAGAATGTACCCTGTGAGGATGGCGCCGATGACCATGGCCACGGCGAAGGCAGCGACGTACCTCCTTTTGAACATGGCAGCGAGCATGAGGATCTCGGGCGGGCTGATCGAAGTGGCCGTGACCAGAAAGGCCACGACGGCTCCGTGGCTCATGCCCTTGAGCGACAGCGAGTACACGATGGGCACGACAGCCGCGACGTTGACGTAGAGGGGCACCCCGATCAGCGCAGCGACGGGGACGGCAAGGAGGCTGCTACCGCCGGCGTACTTGAGGATGACCTGCTCGGGTATGAAGCCGTAGATGAGCGCGCCAATGGCGCTGCTGACCAGGATGATCGGCAGCAGCTTCCTGGCAAAGTCGAGCGTGTAGAGCCAAGCGCGACCGGCTTTGGCGCCAAAGCTGTCCTTCATCATTACCTGCGGCAGGTCGATAGCGCCCGGCTCTTCCAATGGGGCGCTGACGAATTCGTCCTTTACTTGATCGTCCCAACTCAGGCGATCTACCAATGTGCCGCTGACGAATGCGACGGATACCCCTGCGATAAGGAAGGCAAGCGCCGAGGGGATGCCGAATAGCGGCGCAAGGATGGGAATGGCCATCTCAACGGGGTAGGGCGAGGCGAACAAGAAGGCCGTCAACACTCCGATGGGGATCCCCGCTCTGACCATGCCGGCGAGCAAGGGGATGGTGGAGCAGGAACAGAAGGGGGTGACGAAGCCGAGGAACACGCCCGCCAGCCTGCCGACAAAACCCTTCCTCCCCGCCAGCTTTTCCTTGAGCATCTCGGGCGCCACATACTCCATGGTGAGGCCCGAGAGGAAGGTGATGATCAAGAAGAGGGGGATCAGCTCGAGCAGGATGGTCACGAAGAAGCGAGCAGAGTTGGTCAGGAGTTCAGCCACGTGTGTCCTCTCCATTTTCGACGACGACCCGGGTAAGATACGGGATCACTTCCCGCCAGACGCGCACTGCGTTGCAGTAGGCTCTGTCACCTTTCGCTGTCAGCCCGTAGACTTTGCGCTGTCGCCCGCCTACGGTCTCAGTGCTGACCTGGGCATACCCTCCTTCCACAAGCTCTTTGAGAATGGGATAGATGGTGCCATAGGTGGGCACGCAGCAACCCGCGGTGAATTCGGCCAGCTTCTCCAACACCAAGTACCCATGGGAAGGCCCCGTGTGCAGCACCCGCAGGATAAAGAACTTGGAAAGCCCCATGTTTACAAGGGCCTTCCAGTAGGCAGGGTCCTCAAGATCGTTCATGCTTGTTCCTCGCCAATGGAGCGAACCTCGATATATCGATGGTCATCATAAGGCCAGGCATGAATCTAGCACTTTGCGTGCTGGCTGTCAAGTGTGGGGAGAAGGGGAATTGGGACCTGGGCGAGCAGTAGGACTGCTCGCCCAGACACGCGGCCATGCCTTTCTTGCACGTGGGCGCTAACGACGAGGGGAGGGCATCACGGCGAGACCACGATCCTGTTCTCGACCTGGGAGACCCCACGGGTCGACCAGGCGACGGCTTCAGCCTCTTCCTTCTCGGCCAAGGAGCGGACCTTGCCGGTGAGCACCAGAGTGCCGTCGTAGGTCTCGACGTTGATCCGCTTGGCATCCAGCTCGGCGCTGCGTTCCAGGGCTTTCTCGATCTTCTCCTTGACTTCCGCCGGGGAGACTCGGGGCGCCATCACTTTGATGTTGTTGATGACGCCCTTGACGCCCTGCAAGCTGCGCACGTCCTTCTCCGCGGCCTGCTTTTGGTACCAGTAGTCGACATCGCCCTCCAACGTCACCCAACCGTCGCGGACGGTTACCTGGATGCGCTCGTCGGGGACCTGGATGTCCCACCGCAGGGCGTTCACGGCGGCGGCAGCGATATCGGTGTCGGAGCGGATGGCTGCTGTGGGCAGCTTGACTTCGATGTCGTTGGCGATGGCTTTCACTCCATCGACGCGGCGGGCAGCCTTCTCTGCCGCCTGCTTCTCAGGATAGCTGGCCACCGATCCAGTCAGGGTGACCACGCCATTGCGCACGGAGACGCCGATGCGCGCCGGCTCGCGGATCTCAGGCTCCGACTCCAGTTCGGCGATCACATCGTCGCGAATCGCTTCATCCTCGCGCAGCCAGACGGCCATCATCCGTCCCTCCCATAGTGTGATGGGTGGCCACGACCTTGGGGCCACCCATGCGGTGCAGCAACCGGTGTGCCAGCCTGACACGCCGCAGGGGGTGCTGTGCCTTCAGCCCGTGGGCGACTGCCGAGGCGGCACCGTTGGCCCGCGGTCGGCAGCCTGGCATGGCCCTTGCCGCCGCAGAACCGGGCAAACCGGAATCGATGGAACGCGGGAGGCATGATGAACGGGGAGCAGAGCGTTCCCTATCGCCCTTTGGGGCGCACCGGCCAACAGGTCTCTCTGGTGGGTCTGGGCGGCGCCCACCTGGGGAGGGTCGGCGAGCAGGAAGCGATCCGCATCATCCGCACGGCGCTCGACGAGGGGCTCAGCTTTCTCGACAACTCTTGGGACTATTACGAAGGCGTCAGTGAACTGCGGGCAGGCAAGGCCCTGCAGGACGGCTACCGTGACAGGGCTTTCGTCATGACCAAGGTCGATTCGCGCAGCCGCGAGGGCGCGGCGCGGCAGATCGACGAGTCGCTCCGCCGGCTGCGAGTGGACAGAATCGATCTGCTGCAGCTCCATGAAGTGATCCGCCCGGAAGACCCGGACTGGGCCTTCGCGCCGGGTGGCGCCATCGAGGCGCTGCTGGCCGCCCGCGAGTCGGCCAAGGTGCGCTACATCGGTTTCACCGGCCACAAGGACCCCAGCATTCACCTGAAGATGCTGGAGGTCGCTGCTGCCCATGGAGTGGCCTTTGACGCGGTGCAGATGCCGCTCAACGTGATGGATGCGCACTGGCGCAGCTTTGCGCAGAGGGTGCTGCCGGTGCTCCTGGAGCGCGGCATCGCCGTGCTGGGTATGAAGCCGTTGGCTGGCGGCCACATCCTCGAGAGCGGCACAGTCAGCGCCGTCGAGTGCCTGCACTATGCGATGAACCTGCCCGTTTCGGTGGTCATCACGGGCTGCGATTCCATGGCCATCCTCAGGCAGGCCCTGGAGGCAGCGCGGGCCTTCCGGCCGCTCAGCCCCGAGCAGGTGGCGGAGCTGCTGGCGCGCACCGCGGCGGTTGCCGCCAATGGCCGCTACGAGCCTTACAAGACGGGGCAGGGCTACGACAGCACCACACACCACCCCGAGTGGCTGCGGTAGAGTGCGACCGTCGCTGCGGCGAGGCCGGTGTGCCGCAATTCTGGCCGGCTGCAATGCCTGCAACGGATGCGCTATGCCTCAGTCCGATACCAGGTGGGCACTTGCCCGGCTGGCCGGAAGACGTGCCATCGCCGCGCCTGGGCCAGGCCCGCGTCCAGAGCCTGCGGGATACTCTTGAGTGTTGGACGGCCAGAGGCGTATCCGCTACAATAGGGCTGCAAGCGCCGGCTGCATGGTGCCGGCGCGTCGGACGCGATAGCGAAGGATCGGAGCCATGAACCGGGGCAGTTTCTTTGAGATCGGTGGCCTCAACATCTGGGTTGTTGCTGCTGGAAACGGGCTCAACCTCATCCTTGAGGGCCTCGTCCTGCTCGGCGCATCGCTGGTGGCAGCCCCCTCGGGCTGGCTGAGCCAGGTGCTTCTCGTCCTTGGAACGTTCCTCAGCACCCTTGTTGTATCCTTCGTCTGTGGGCGCATGGAGCGTGAACGCTACCTCAGCTATGCAGGGTATACGCTGCCGGGGAACCTCCTGCTCACCGTTCCCAGCGTCGTGTTTGCGGGCATCCTCGGACTGATGCTGGTGGCGGTGGCAGTGATGGGAGCGTTCAACGGCGCGCGCCTGGCTGAGATGAGCGTTCCGCGGCACAGCCGTGGGTGACGGCCTGCAGCGATGCAGGCCACGGGCCTCATACCTGGAGGAACTTGATCCGGCTTTGGGTTAGGCGGCCCGCAAGGTCCTTGAGGGCTGCGGAGGCCATATGCTCTGGGCGCAGCGCTGCCAGCGGTATGCCTTCTTTGGCGGCGACCAGCGGGAGGTCGGCAGCCGGCGGGATGGTGCCTGCGATGCCGGCCTGCAGCGTGGCGCGCAGGGTGGCCAGAGGCAGGGCGTTGGCGCTGACACCGCGGTTGACCAGGATCACCCCAACCAGGTCGCCCATGATGCCCCATTGCTGAAGGGTGGCTAATGTGGCGCGGGCGCACTGCACGCTCAGCGGATCGGGCTCACACACCACTGCGGTAAAGCGGGCGTGGCTGGTCACGGCGTGGTTGGCGGCGCTCCAACAGGGAGCCAGGTCGAACACGACATAATCCGCCTCCTGGAGCAATTGGGCGACGAGGGCCTCGACGAAATCGGCGCTGATGTCGCAGGGCGTGTCGCCGCTGCGGGGCGCGGGCAGAAGGCGCAGCCCATTGGCCGAACGCAGGATGGAGCGGCCCAGGACGTCCTTTTGTGACAGGTTCGCGGCAGGCATGGCCAGGAGCTCGCTCAGGTCGTGGGCCGGCTGGAGGCCGAGGAGGCCGGCGGCTGTGCCCGGGCCGGGGCGCAGTTCGACTACGGTGACGGCTTTGTTCTGTTCGGCGATCAGCGAGGCGACGTTGACGGCTACTGTCGTGGTGCCTGAGCCGCCCTTGGCACCGAGGAAGGCAAGGACCTGGCCGCTGGGCATGCTCCGGTGTGCCGCACGGTTGAGCAAGGCCTCCACGCGCGCCACCAGTTCGCCGGTGTCGGCCGGCTTGGGCAGATAGTCATCGGCGCCGCTCTTGAGGCCGCTGACACGATCGGCGACCAGCCCGCGGGCGCTCAGCATCAGGATCGGCAGGCGCGCGGTGGTGGGGTCGGTCCGGAGGCGCTGGCACACTTCCAGGCCGCTCATGTCGGGCATCATGACGTCCAGGATCACGAGGTCAGGCCGCTCGGTGGGCAGACGGCTCAAGGCCTCACTGCCGTTGGCAGCGGTCGCTACATCGTACCCCTCAGCCTGCAGGGCATAGCTCACCAGGCGGAGCGCATTCGGGTCGTCATCAACAATCAGAATCTTGCGGGGCATGGCTCTGGTCCTCCTTGTTGGCTATGGGAATGGAAAAAGAGAACACACTGCCCCGGCCGAGCTCGCTCTGTACCCAGATGCGGCCTCCATGGGCCTCGATGATGCGCCGTGAAATGTACAGGCCGAGGCCAGTGCCGCCTGCGCGGCGGGTGGCCGACGAGTCGACCTGGTAGAACTTGCTGAAGAGGTGGGGGATCGCCTCGGGCGGGATGCCCGGGCCATGGTCGGTGACCGATAGCGTGACCTCACCGGGCCCGGCCTGGCAGCGCACCTGGACTCTGCTGCCGGGGCTGGAGAACTTGATGGCGTTGCCGACCAGGTTCGTGACCACCTGCGCCAGCCGGCGCGCGTCGCCGCAGATCCAGGGCAGCCCTGGGGCGGCTTCGAACTCGAGAGCCACCTCGCGGCCGCTGGCCACACCCTCCAGCCGGGTCACAGCTTCGGATGCTACCTGGGCCAGGTTGACCCTCGCTTTGGTCAACTCTACATTGCCCGACTCCATACGCGACGTGTCGAGGAGGTCGCTGACGATGGAGGAGAGCTGGTTGGCCTGCTCGATGACGCGGCCCAGGAACTCGCGCTGCACTTCGGGGTCGGGCACCTTGCCCCTGAGGATCAGCTCGACGAAACCTTTGATCGAGAAGAGCGGCGTGCGCAGCTCATGCGACACTGTAGAGATAAAGTCGCGTTGCAACTGCTCGAGCTCGTGCTCGCGCGTGACGTCGTGCAGCAACTTGATCTCGCCCCCCTCTCCATCCTCGATGTCTTCGATCGGCGAGGAGAGCACCTGGAGCACGCGCGGCTGAGGAGCGTCGACCACGACCTCGATCTTGTCCCTTGGTCCTTCGGCGTCCAGCAGGGCAGGGTGTTGCAGCGAGGCTGCGGGGGACGGCTGGGGCTCACAGATCCTGAGCAGAGGCTCGTAGCGTGGATCGGTTGTGGCGCCGGTCGGCGACCAGCCAATCAACTCGGAGGCTTGCAGTCCCAGCATCGCTTCGGCAGCCGGGTTGACCGAGACGATGCGCCGGCCACGGTCGAGCACGACCAGGCCATCGGCCATGTGTTGGATCACGGCATCGACGTGGCGCTTGGCGCGCCTGAGCTGTTCATAGAGTTGGGCGTTCTCGACTGCCACGGCCACCTGGCCGGCCAGCGCTGTCCAGATGCGGCGGTCTGTCACATCGAAGGTACCGGGCTTCGTGCTGGCCATGATGAGCGCCCCAAGGGCTTTGGCGCCGACCGATAGAGGAGCGGCCACCACCGCGCGATAAGGCGCGCCCTCCTGGCACTCGTCCCGCTGGGCTTGGGCATCGGCCACGTAGATCGTGGCTCCCTGAGCGATGGCCTTGTCGGTGAGCGAGCCACAGAAGCGACAGGCGTCCACTCCCTGACCATTGCCAAAGCGAGAAGAGGTGCCGTCGCCTTGCTGTTCGTGTTTCACAAGGCAGATACAGGCCAGCTCCGCGTCAGGGTTGATGCGGCGTGCTGCCTGGCGGACCAGGTCCTGCAGTTGGTGCAGCTTGTGGATCCGCGCGAGTTGGCTGCTGAATTCGAGGAGCAGTTCATTCTCCGCCAGGTGATGCGGGTCGGCGGTCGGGGGCAGCGCACTGATCGACGACATCGACACCTCACAGGCTGTGCCCAAGCTTCGATTGCATTATGCATCATTACTGTCGCCGGCACAGCCCGCAGCCCTGCGCGCCGGCGGTAAAGGGACCGAGGTTGCGGTGCCTGGCGGAGAGAGCAGATGCCAGGGGAACGCCATCTGCAGGCGTGGCCCCTGGCATCTGGCGGAGTGGTGAGGAGCCCTACGTGCGCAGGTACGAGGCGGCGTAGATCATCTCGTTCTTGAGGATGCGTACGGTCTTGTAGATGGCGACCTGCTCGGGGTCGTTCATGTCGACCATGCCGGGGTCGAACTCCTCCATAGCGGCGGTGGTATCGTACAGGTGCAGGAGGAGCCGCCCCACGGGCGTCGAGTCGTCGCGCTGCTCGACAATGCGGATGACCTCATTCTGCTTCTGGTCCAGAGGGTCGGCGATGGCAGCGTCCAGGCCGACGGCCATGAGCATGACCAGATAGGTGCGGTTGATCAGGCTCCGGTTCTCTGGGGGCACACTGTTGGAGACGTTCGACAGCCCAACCACCGTCATGGGCGGCGGGTCCATGAGCTGCTTGAACATGCGGATGGCCTCGACGGCATTGGGCACGTACTCCTGGGTGCCGGCCACCGTCAGCACCAAGGGGTCGATGTAGAGATTCTGCATGGGGATGCCCAGCTCCATGGCCCGCGGGATGAGCTTGTCCATGGCGATGGCCACACGTTCCTCTGCGGCGACCGGAATACCCTCCTTGGCCATGGTCAGCGCAATGAGCTTGGCGCCGTACTGTGCGGCCAGGGGGGGCACGGTGGCCAGGCGCTCCTCCTCGGCAGAGGTCGAGTTGATGAAGGGGCGCTCCTTGCAGCGCTTGAGCCCCGCCTCGATGGCCGCGAGGTTGGTCGTATCCAACGAGAGGGGCACGTCGGTGACTGCCTGCACCGCGTCGACGATCCATTCCATGACCTCGACCCCGGCCTTGCGCTGCGGGCCGATGTTGAGGTCGATACAGGAAGCGCCCGCCCGCACCTGCGCCAGGGCCATTTCCTGGATGGCCTTGGTGTCGCGGTTGGTGATGGCTTCCTTGACCCTGGGGGCGATGATGTGGATGTTCTCGCCTATGATGTACACGTGACTTTCCTCCTTGTCGCTTGAGAACCGCACGCCGGTAGCCAACGGATAGAAGGGCGGTGGCTGATGGAACTGAGGGAACTGACGGAACTGGGGGAACTGAGGGCCAACTCGTCTCCGTTCCCTGCAGTCGCACCAGTTCCCCAGTTCCATCAGCTCCCTGGTCGGTCGATCGTCTTCTGCAAGATCTCTACGACTGCCCGGTAGATCGCGCTGTCGTGGCCCAGCTCGGCGAGGGGCCGGCCGATCAGGTCGAATTCGGCTACCTGTGGGTCGGCGGGCACGGTGCCGGCGAGCGGAATGCCGAGTTGCCCGGCGGCTTGCAGGAAACTCGCAGACAGCTCTCCCGTGACCCGGTTGACGACCAGGTAAGCCTTGCCGATGCGGGTGCCCAGCTCGTGGATGAGGTCGACGATGTGCTGGGCCGCCGCTACGCCGCGCATGGTCGGGTCGGTGACGACGAAGAGGTGGTCCACGTTGCGGGTCGTCTGCCGGCTGATGTGCTCCATGCCAGCCTCGTTGTCGATGACGACGTACGCATAGCCGTTGCCGAGCCGGTCGATGGCGGTGCGCAGCATGTTGTTGGCGGCGCAGTAGCAGGTGGGCCCCTCGGGTCGCCCCATGGCGAGAAGGTCCACGCCGTTGCCTTCCACCAGGCACTCCTCCACCTTGTAGGCGAAGTAGTCGGGCTTGGAGACGCCGGCCTGGAAGCGGCCGGCGGAGACCTGGTCTCGGGCGTCTTCGCGAATCTGGCCGATGGTGGCCTCCAGGGGCAGCCCCAGCGCCAGGTTCAGGTTGGAGGATGGATCCCCATCGATGGCCAGGACGGGGGTGCGGCCCCTCTCCACCAGGTACTTGATGGTCAGGGCGGCGAAACTGGTCTTGCCGGTACCGCCCTTACCGGCGACGGCGATCGTCACGGTCATGCAAGCCTCGCAACTCTAGGGCTCTCGATCTGACCCAGCCGTGGCCGCCTGCCGCAGGAGCCGGGCGACCGATGGAAACGCGGTCTCATCGGTGTGGGGCAGGAAGAGGGCCGAGGTGAACTCTTCCATAAAGCTGTTATCTGCACTCAACTCGAGGTAGGTCATGCGCCCGGCGATGTCGGCCACCTCTTGCCTGAGCTTGCGGCTGAGGAGGGCCTGGTAGGCACCGCGTACCGAAGTGTTGCCCAGGTAACGGAAGCGCTCCCAGGGCATGTCGGGCAGGAGGCCGATGGTGATGGCCTTCTCGATGTTGATGTACTTGCCGAAGGAGCCGCCGATGAGGACCTCTTCGACATCGGCCAGGCTGATGCCTACACTGCGGGTGAGGACGGAAAAGCCGGCGTAGATGGCCCCCTTGGCGCGGAGCAGGTTGGCGATGTCGGCCTCGTTGAGCACGATATCTGCTGCAATGCCCCTGACAGGGTCAGCCGCCACCAGCAGATACTCTGGCCCATGCTCGCCGACGCGGATGCGGGGCGTGCTCAGGCTACGGTTGAGCCGGCCGGCCTTGTCGATCACACCGGTGAGGAACATCTCTGCCAAGGCCGAGATCATCCCTGACCCACAGATGCCCTGGGCCGGGAGGTCCCCGATGGTGCGGCAGGTGGGCTCGAAGGTGTGAGGGTTGATCCACACCTCATCGATGGCTCCCGGAATGGCGCGCATGCCCGACTGGACGCCGGCGCCTTCGAACGCGGGCCCAGCCGAGCAGGCGCAGGAGATGAGCCAGTCGGCGTTGCCGAGGACAATCTCCCCATTGGTGCCCACGTCGATGAAGAGGGTGAGTTTCTCGGTGCGGTACATCTCGGAGCTGAGCACGCCTGCGGTGATATCGGCCCCCACGTAGGCGCCTACGCCGGGCAGACAATCGACTTGGGCATCGGGGTGGGCGTGGAGCCCCAGTTCGGCGGCGCGGGCCGGGAGCGGGCGGTTGATGGTCGGGATGTAGGGCTCGAGCCGGATGTACTGGGGGTCGATGCCCAGGAAGAGGTGGATCATCGTGGTGTTGCCTGCCACTGCCAGGCGCACGATCTGCTGCGCCTCGACGCCGTTCCGCTGGCAGAGTTCATCCAAGAGCTCGTTGAGCGTGCCGACGACCAGAGCCTGAAGGTGGGCGAGCCCCCCCTCGCGGCGGGCGTAGATGATGCGCGAGATGACGTCTTCGCCGCAGGCGATCTGGCCGTTGAAGGTCGATGCAGTGTCGATGACCCGGCCGTCCTGCAGGTCTACCAGGTAGACCACGTTGGAGGTGGTGCCGATGTCGATGGCTGCGCCGCAGAGCCGGGCCGTGCCGCGAGGGCGCAGGTCCAACAAGCGCGGGGCAGGGTGTTCGTCTTCCCAGGTGGCGCGCTCGATGATGGCATCGACCTGCCAGCCTGCATTGCGGAGACGTGGCCCCAGGCTGCGCAGCGCCGGCAAGCCTGCCCGCAGAGGCTCGATGCCGTGGGCGGCAGCGAGCTCGCGCTGCAAGCGGTCCCAGTCGTTGGTATTGTCATCGAGGCTGGGTGGAGTGATGTCCAGCGGGTAGGCTGCGACGAAGGGGTCGGCCTGCCAGGGGCCGGCATTGTCGGGCAATGCGACGGCAGCAGCGGCCTTCTCGCTGGCCACGGCGTGCGCCACAAGCGCCTGGGGTGGGATCTCTACGAGGAGATCGCTCTCGACCACGCTCTGGCAAGCCAGGGCGTAGCCCCGGTCGACCTGTTCGCGGCTCAGGCGCAGCTCGGAGCGGCGCCGCACCTGCCCCTGGCGGACGATCACCTGGCAGCGCCCGCAGCGGCCCTGCCCTCCGCAAGGCAGGTTGAAGGTGAGCCCCGCCTGGGCGATAGCGTCGCTCAGCAGTGTGCCCTCGGGCACCTGGACGGTCTGGCCACCAGGCTCAAACGACACGTGATACATGACTTGGTTGGTTCCTTCTCTCCAATCACGCCAGGAAAAGCAGCCCAGCCAGCCGGCGCACGCCGCGCACCAGCGGCGCCAAGGGCCGGCTGCAGCGGTAGACAAGGGCGACGCTCGCTGCACCCAGCAGCACGCCGGCCACGATGTCGAGCGGGTAGTGCACCCCCCCGATGATGCGAGAGATGCCTAGAAGGCTGCCCAGAGCGATGGCCAGAGCGCCCAGCCGAGGGCTGCGCCGCGCGATCCCCACGGCAAACACAAAGGCAACGGTGGCAGCGTTGCTGGGCAGCGACGAATCCGACGGGTGATAGAAAAGCAAGTGCACGCCATCGTGGGCGGTGAAGGGCCTGGGCCGGAAGAAGAGCAGGTTCAGCCCTTTGAGCACTGCCATGGCGATGGCAAGCGCTACGATCGTGTAGATGGCCGCGGCGTGGTCGGCGCTGCGATCCTCGGGCGTACGCCCGCGGAACCACAGGACCACGAGCAACGCCGACAGGGCGGTGGTCAGGGCATAGTCGTTCATCAGAAAGCGTACCAGAGCGTCGAACAGCGCCGAGCGGCCCGCCAGGCTGTTCAGACTCTGGAAGAGCGCCCAATCCCACGCCAGCATCACGCCGCGCTCCCGATGCCCTGGGCGTGGCGCCACTGTTGCTGCAGCCACCCTGCCACCAACGATACTGCCTCCTCGCTTGCTGCCAGGCTCAGGTGGCCCTCGCCGCGGACGAGCCGCAGCTCAGCGGCCGGCGAGAGCACCTCGAAGCGCGTGTGAAGCCCAGATACAGGCACCAGTGCGTCGCCGGCACCGTACACCACGAGCATCGGCCGGGGGGCGATGCGGCCCAGGGCCTGCAGGCTCGCCAGCCCCTCCAGCAATTGCCTCCGCTTCCCGCCCAGCAGCCAGTGCCAGGCCTCGGGGAAGGTCATCTCGTCGAGGAGGCCCAGCCCGGGCCTCGCATTCTCCGGCCCCCACAAGGGAGCCAGGGCCACGACTGCGCGGAGTTGCTCATCCTCGGCGGCTGCGCGCAGGGCCAGATCGGCCCCCAGGCCGGTGCCGCCCACTGCCAGAAAGCCGGCGTCGACCAGTGGCTGCCGGGAGAGGAACGCCATGGCGCCGGGCACCAGGGCCAGGGCGTCGGGGTAACGCTGGAGTGCCTTCTCCCAGGCCGGCAGGAGCACGGTCCAGCCTTCCTCTGCCAGCCTGCCCGCCAGGGCATTGAGTTGCCCCGGAGAGGTTGCCGGGTCGGCCAACAAGCATATGGCTGGGCCGGGCTGGTCGCGGCGGGGGTCCTGCAGCAGCGTCGCCTCGTTCCCCTGGGCCAGCCGCACACGGCGCGCCTGCACGGCCTGGGGCCAGGCAAGGGCGCGCTTCTGCCGGAGTGGCCGCAGCACTGCGGCGCCCAGCAGCGTCACCCCCAATGCCAGTGCCACGCCCCCCGCAAAGAGCAGCGTCAGCTCGGTGCCCGCAGGCCCAGGCGTGATGAGCTCGCGCCGGGTGCCGAAGAACCAGGCATAGCTCAGCGCAATGACCGCAGGCCCGGCCGCATGGCGCCAGGCGGGCCTGCGCCGGTAGTCGAGCAGGGCGAAGCCAGCCAAGGAACGCCATGCGGCCAGCACCTGCAAGACTCCAGCCGTCACCAGCGCGGAGAAAGCCAGGTAGCTCAGAGCAAGGTAGGCGCTGACGAACTTGAGCAATGACGCATCCTCATGGCAGCGAGCAGCGGACGGGCTACTGCGTATTGCGTACTGCGTGCTGCGTAATGCGTAAGGTGGGGCCTCCCTGAGCCCCTAGTTACGCAGTACGTAGTACGCAGTACGCAATACCCACCACGCCGCAACTGCCCGCCTACTTCCACACGTTCTTCAGGTACGCCGGAATGTCGATGGCCTCGCGCGGGCCTACGCGGATCTCCCAACCGGGGAGCTCTTCTTCCAGCTCGCCCGACAGCGTGGCCACCAGGCCTGGGATGACCAGCTTCTTGTGGCTGATCTTGCCTTCGATCCCGGAGGCCTTGACAGCCTTGGCGATGCGCTCGGCATCGAACTTGCCGGCCGCCCAGGAGGTCAACACCGACATGCCTTCCGCATCGCAGATCAGGAGCCAGGCAGGCTGGCCCGAGCCCTCGACCTCGCCTGCGACGCTAAAGTAGGTGAGGGAAAAGTTGGTGGTGACCAAGAGCGGCGACTCGGCCTTGGGGTTGTTGATCTCGTAGAGGCCCGGGCTGACCTGGATCGGTTTCTGCGGGTCGGTGTAGATGTTCTGGCGCAAGGTCAGAAGTGGGTACACAATGGCCGGATCGGCGTGGTCGAGCACCACCAGGCCGGCGTACTTGGCGATGGCCTGGGCCGCAGCCACGACCTCGTCGCCTGCCGACTGCGCGCCATCGGCGGCGAAGACGATCGTCGGGTAGCCGAGGATGCGCAGGTTCTGTTTGAGCGCCAGGCGACGGAGCTGTGTCTGAGCAGCCAGGTTCGCGGCCAAACCATGAGCGCCGGGATCGAGCACGATATCCTCCACCCCTGCGCCTTTGACCTTCTCGACCAGGGCGGCCAGGGCGTTCAGGTCACCCGTGCCACGCACGGCCAGCGCGGCTTTCGCCGAGAGGGCTGCTGCGGCCATCTCCTGCCAGTTGCCCTCGGTAGCAGCGTACACCAAGGGCGTAGTGCCCGAGGCCTTTTCCAGGCCGGCCTTGATTGCTGCCGGGCTGTCGCTCATCAGAACGAGGGGCAGCTCGCCCGCCGCGCGGGCCGCAGCCACTGCCGATGCGAACCGGGCGGGGTCCCCCGAAACGTTCTCGATCGCCAGGCCATCGATACCCAGACGCACGCCCACGCGCTCTACACCATAGCCGGCAACCTCGGCCACGGCTGCCTTGATCTCGTCGGTGCCCTGCGTGTCGCGGAGGCGCACGATCAGCCCGGGCTGGTGGTAGAAGGTCTTCTCGTGGCGGAAGAGCACCGTCTCATTGCCGACTTGGATCGTCCTCTGGCCAGCCGACAGGGTGATCAGGCGGATTGGGGGCGCCGAAGCTGCCTCGAGCGCTGCCTTGGCCTCGTCGGAGACGGTGGGGCACGCTGAGAGTTCAGCCTGCTTGGCGGCAAGCTTCATGGCGAACGCCAGGCAGGTCGGAAAGCCGCACTTCTTGCAGTTGGTGCGTGGCAACAGCTTGTAGATCTCCAGGCCACTCAGTGCCATGATTCCTCCTCCTTCACCCTGCCATCAGTTGATCGATGGCCCGTTTCACCAGCGCGATGCTCTCGGGGTGGCGGAGCACCACGATGTCGGCGCCGGCCTGGATGAGAGTCGTCGCCGTGATCACTTCCCAGTTGATGCTGCGGGCCTTCCAATCGCCCCAGGCCTGAGGCACACCCGTGTTGACTTTGGCCTCCTTGGTGCGCCACGCCTCTTCGCCCACGGTGCAGATCATCGGCTGCTGGGTCATGCCGTCGCCGGTGAGGGCAGCCAACCGCAGGCGCTCCATGACGCTGTAGGTGTACTCGATGCCGTAGCCCAGGGCGCCCGTTGTGGGGTCGACGAGGATGCGGTCGAGCTCCAGGCGCATGTCGCTGATGAGGATGTTGAGCTGCTTCGCCAGGTTCACATCGATGGGGGTCTTGGCGACGACCAGTTGGCCGTGGGCCAGGGCTGCGGCGACGATGGTGCGATAGTTCTTGTCTTCGCAGTTGCCCAGGACGATGCGCTCGCCCTTGGCGGCTTCGGCTGCGGCGACGAGCACTTCGTTATCCTTTTCCGCCTGGCCGGGGCCGTAGACGATGAGGGGCAGCGTGGTGGCCTTGAGCACCGCCTGCACCGTCGCGGTTGCCTCGGCCTTGCCCGTGTTCCCGGCCTCGGGTGAGGCGCTCTTGAGCGCCAGGGCAACGAGGTCGGCCCCCAGCTCCTCGACCTTCTTCGCCCAGGCTGCCGGGTCTCTGGCCACATCGCCCCAGGCGTCGAGGAGTAGGGGCGACCAATCCTCCGGATAGCGATCCTGCACTTCGACCGCGATGACTGGGCGGTGCGGGATCTGGCCCTCGAAGTGCAGGAATGGCAGCGTGGCCTCGCCGCCGACGACGACCTTGCGGCCGCGCGTGCCGCCCTCGGCGCTGGTAGCGCCCAGGGTGATCTCGCGGACGCGCCCCGCCCACTTTTCCTTCGGGATGTTGACCGTCACTGGCATGGATTGTGTCTCCTTTACATGGTGCGCGAAACGAGACGCGCGATACGTGATGCGTGATGCGTATGACGTTTGGCGTCTGACGTTTCACGCATCAGAGATCACGTCTCACGCATCACGCCCTTGCGTCACCAGTACCAAGCCTGCCCCCGCATCTCGCGGATGATATCTGTGGTCGAGAGGACGCCGACGGCGACCTTGTGTCTTGGACCTTCCTCGGTGACGACGAGGCGGTGAACGCGGTGTGCGAGCAAAGTCTCGACAGCCTCGCTGATGGTCGCATCGGCCGAGATGTCGTAGATCAGCGGCGTCATCACATCGCGCGCCCTGTACTCGAGCAGGTTCTTGCCGTACAGGCGGATGATATCCATGTGCGAGATCACGCCGTCGATCTCTGTACCCGACTCGGCCACGATCAAGGCGTGCACGCCGGTCTCGGCCAGCATGCGCACCACTTCCTTGAGCAGCGTGTCGGGTTTGCAGGTGATCACGCCCGGGTGCATGACATCTCGGACCCGCTTGTCGATGGGTCTGGCCTCGGACTCGGTCGTCATCTGCTCGCTCCTCCTTCTTTGGAGCTACCTGAGCCGTCGCCGGCCATCCTCTGCTGCCCACGCTCGCTTCGGACCCTTGGCCCGAAGCGAGCGTGGGCTCGGCCGGCGATGCAGCGGCTCATGCCCCAACAGACTGCGCCAGGGCACGTTCGCAGGCGAGCAGCCTGGCGCTCCGTGGGCGGTGCCTGCGCTGTGGTGTTGCGCCCGCCAGGAGCGGCGCCCACCACTGGGCCAGGTTGGCAGCCTGCGGGCGTGCTCTAGAACAACGGATCCATCGTCAGAGCTGGGTGTCCTTTCTCCTCAAGGAATGGCAAGAGCTCGTCGACCGTGGTGGCTACGCGCTCGTCGGCGATCTTGTCGATCAGATCGGGGTCGCCCTCGCGCTCGGCCACGGCCTTGAGCTCTTCGGCCATAGACTCTTTCAGGAAGCTCGACATCCAGACCACGCGCTTGAAGCCGCCGTCGGCCGAGATGAACTTGCGGCTCAGCAGGTAGTACTTGCCGACGCCCATCACGCCGGGGGTCTGCAGGCCGCCGCCGGCCATACCGGCCAGGGTGGAGAAGGTCATACCGGCGGGCGTCATACTCGGATCTTCGCGCGACACGACCATGATGCCGTTGGCCTCGGGGATGACCATGGCAATGCACTCGAAGCAGCCGCAGGCGGTCATGGGGTCGCGCATGATCGAGTACATGGTCACGTTCGACACCGACTGATGCGAGTTCTGGTAGACGAACTGGTTCACGCCGTCAAAGATGCCATAGGTCGAGTCGAGGCAGGCGCCCTTCTTGATCGGCTGGTTGGGGCCGGTGGGGTTGATCTGGTGCGAGGCCTTGCAGTCGAGCCAGTTGTAGGCGCCGCAGAGGCCAAGCCGCTCCGGCGAGACTACGCAGACGTGGTTGGGCGCAAAGCTCTGGCAGAGGGTGCAGCTATAGAACTCCTCCACCGATTCATCGGTCATGTCGGCTAGGCGGATGTTGCGCTGGTTGTACGCCTCGCGTGCTTTGGTCAGCCATTCCTCGACTTTGGCGGGGTCGGTGTAGAGGGTGACCTGGACCTTGTCGACGATGGCGCCGAAATCGGCATGGAAGCGTGCGTGGAGGATCTTGCCGAAATGCTCGAGGTTGAAGCCCTTCTGCGCCGCTGCCTTGGAGATGCGGATCCAGGCGATGTCGCGCTGGCCGATGTGCTGGATGCCTGAGGCGCCGTTGATGAAGTAGTGGATCTGGCGCTCGAGCACCGGCTCGAAATCCTCCTGCATCTTGCGCCCTGCCACCTCGACCACGATGCCCAGGTCCATGGCGCCGCCTTCGGGCACCTGATCGAAGGTGGGTCCGACCACGGTGACCTTGCCATCCTCGACGGCATCGAAATCGGCCATCTTCAGGTATTCGAAGCAGCGGGACTCTTTGCCGCCGAACTCGACGCGCATATCCTGGCGGCGCACGCGCTCGCCCTCAAAGGCGCTGCCGTAGGGCACCGGGATGGGCACTTCGGTGATCTTGATGCGGACGCCGCGCACTTCGATGGCCCGCTGCACAAAGCGGCGCGCCTTCTCGGTGTCGGTGCTGCCCTCGATGTCATCCCACGGCATGCTCACCACATGCTCATAGCGGGTGATGCCGGTGGGCGTGATCTGCGGGATGACCGTGTCGGCCAGGGTTGGGAAGCCATAGTTGATGGCGCCGGCGGCGGTGGCGTACTTCAGATCGTCGACCTCGCCCAGGGCGAGCACAAAGGCAAAGACGCGGAACTTGTTGTAGAGCAGGATCTCGCGGATCTGGCCGCCTTTCATGCCGCCGAAGGTCAGCGCCGAGCGGGTGGCAAAGCCCAGGGCATAGATCGCCGAGATGGTGTCGATTCCGAAGGGGACGATGTAGGTATCGTACCCCATCTCGACGCCCTCTTCCATCAGTTGGTGGATGATGCTGCGCCCGTTGACGTTCCCGCTGAGGAAGACCAGGATGTTGCGTTTCTGCAGCTCTCGGACGATCTGGACAGCCGCCTCGTTGGAGCGGGCCGCGCCGACGATGGCAGCGAAGCCGGGCATGCGGCCGTCCACAAGCTGGATGCCCCAGGCTCGCAACTGGATGTCATCGATGGGGCCATTCAGGCGCGCAGGACCTTCGCTCTCCTTTTGGAACTCGGGGGAGGTAAAGCTGCCGCCCGTGCCGTAGGTGCCCCCCCAGGTGATAGGCTGGGGCTCGAGGCCGCGGGCGAAGCGGATGCCCTCGATGGCCTCCTCCGCCAGCAGGGTGGCAGCGCCGCAATCGAGGGTCTCGCCCAGATAGGGGAGCCAGTTCTTGTCGCCCGGCACCGGGTGCAGCAGGCCCTTGGCGTACTCGATGACGGCGGGCAGGTCGCCCAGTTTGCTCACCTCCATGCCTGTAAAACCAAGGATGGTGGGCAGGTAGTAGGCCGTGTTCGTAAAGGCCACGGGGGTATTCGGACCCAGCTCCTGCAGCGCCTTCTGGAGCATCGCATCCGCTTCCTGGACGATGCGGTTGGCGCCACGGATCGCGGCTGTTGCGATGTAACGAGACATAGGTTCTGCTCCTTGTCGGGGTTACTCTGCAGCCGCCTTCGGCAGGCGGTAGATATCGACCGGCTGCCGACGTGCGGATGCAGCCCAAAACTCTGCGAGCGGAAGGTCGCCGCTGGAGCCGAAGCGACGCGGATCCCACGGCGCCAGGCCCAGCGCAGCGCGTTTGGCGTCGATATGGGCCAGCGCCTTGGTGAGGATCTCATTGTAGTCGGGCACGAACTCGAGCTTGCCCCCGACCTTGGCCGGCCAGACCTCGGTCATGATGCGCGTGACCTCTTGGCTGGCGCTCACGGGCGAGTGCACGCCAAAGATCACGTAGGCGCCGGAAGCGACAAAGTAGGTGCCGATGGAGAGGGCCTTCTCGCTCATCCACTCCGGGCAGATGCCGACGGCAGGCAGGTCGTCGATGTCCTCGCCCAGGCCGCCTTCGGTGGCCATCTGGGTGAGGACGGTCAGGATGCGCGAGTTGTCGACACAGGAGCCCAGGTGGAGTACGGGTGGGATGCCGATGGCCTCGCAGACTTCGCGCAGCCCCGGGCCGGCCGCTGCCATGACCTCAGGCGTCATGTAGCCCTGCTTGCCTGCACCGATGGCCGCGCAGCCGGTCATGACGACGAGGACGTCGCGAGCGATGAAAGCCTTCACCAGTTCGGTAATCGCCTCGTCATGGGTGACGCGAGCGTTGTTGCAGCCCACAATGCCGACCGCGCCACGGATGCGGCCGGCGATGACGGCGTCGTTGAGGGGCCGGAAGGAGGCGCGGAAGCGGCCGCCCTGCATGTAGTTGAGATACTCGTGCGAAAAGCCGGCGATCATGGGGCTCTTGTCGCGCGGGATGTACACCCTGCCGCGGTTGGGGAAGTTGTCGATGGCCAGGCGCACAATCGCCTTGGCGTCGTCAAAGGCGGTGTGCTCATTGAACTGCATGTGGGTGGCGCCCGGAATCTTGGCCTTCGGCGACGTCGTGATCAGCTTGGTGTGATAGTGCTGGCTGAGGGGCGCCAGGGCCTGCATGATGCACTGCACATCGACGATCATCGCCTCGACGGCCCCGGTGATGACGGCCAGCTCCTGTTGCAGGTAGTTGCCGGCGGGCGGGATGCCGTGGCGCATGAGGATCTCGTTGGAGGTGCAGCAAATGCCGGCCAGGTTGATGCCGGTGGCCCCTTTGGCCTTGGCATAGGCGACGAGCTCCGGATCCTGGCTGGCGGCCACGATCATCTCCGAGAGCGTCGGCTCGTGGCCGTGCACGATGATGTTGACCTGGTCCTCACGCAACACCCCAAGGTTGGCCTGAGACTGGAGCGGGGTCGGGGTGCCGAAGAGGATATCGGAGAGGTCGGTGGCCAGCATCGAGCCGCCCCAGCCATCGGCCAGCGCGGTGCGCATCGTCTGGGTGAGGATGTTCTCCGCATCCATGTCGACCCCGGTGTGGGTGCGGTGCATGGTCTCCACGATCTCGCGGTCGACGCCACGCGGGGCGATGCCGAGCTGGTGCCAGATCTCCTGGCGCTTGGGGGTGGCTCGTTTCAGGTAGATGATGTCGCCTTGCTGCTGGCCAAAGGCCGTCAGGGCAGCAACACCCACATCGTGGGCGATCTGCTCGATGGTCCGGCCCTCGGTGGCGACGTTGAGGAAGCCGGCGACCTGGCGCAGCTTGATGGGGTCTTTGATCTGGTAGCCCTGGGCTTCGCCCTTGGCTACCGCCTGGAGGACAAAGGCCAGATCGCGCCCGTGGTCCGAGTGAGCTGCCGCACCACCGGCGACCTGGCGGGCAAAGTTACGGGCGGCCACGGTGGCCAGGTCGGCGCCACACACGCCGCGCACCTCCTCAGGTGCCCGGCCTACGAAGCGGCAGGGGCCCATGGCGCACATCTTGCAGCACGCCCCGCTCGCTCCGGTGGGGCAAGGCTTGACCTGTTCCGCCCGGCTAAAGGCCGTGGGGATGCCCTCTCCCTCGGCCCGTTCCAGCATGCTCTGCGCAGCCGGATCAATCGTCTTGGGGCACATGGATCAGACTCCTTCTCGTTAGGGCGGTGCCAGCCCGCCCGGCAGTGGGCTGGTCGGATTCCAGTGGGCGAGCACAGCCGGCGTGGCGCGGGCATGGCCCGCGCGTGCGGGTGTGGCGGCCCACTAGTACTTCCGAAAGTCTCCGGACATCTCCAGGTCCAGCCGGTTGGTCTGGGTGATGCGCAGCCCCTGCGCGAACCAGGCCGACCCGGGCTCCTTGTTGGCCAAGGGGATCGGGAATCCGGTCTCTTCGACCGGGTCGTAGCCTGTGCTGCGCAGAGTCTCCACGATGCGCTCAGGCCCGGCCAGCGCCGGGTCGTATGAGAGACGGACGGCTTTCTGAGCTGCGCTGGCTTCGACGTTGCCAACGCCTGGGACGGCTGCCAGCGCCTGGACCACGGCCAGCACGTGGTGATCGGCCCACATCTTGGGGATCGACAGCGTCAACTGCTCCATACTCGTGTTCGCTCCTGTCGCATGCTGCATAGAGACGGGCTCTGTGCTACTCCCTGGCCAACTATTGTACGCGTCAGGGCCAATTTGTGCAAAACTGCACAATCTCCCCGGGGACGCCGCTCGGCAGGCGAGAGGGCTCCTGCCTGCCGAGGGTGGGGGGGTAGCGCAGCTCGCCTGAACTGCGCCACCCCCAGGTTGTCTGTGCCGTTAGCCTGGGCCACGACGGCTCTAGAACAGACCTTGGACCTTGCCGGTCTCAAGGTCGATGTCCACATCGACGAAGGCCGGCCGGGTGGGCAGGCCGGGCATGGTGCGCATGGCGCCGCAGAGCGGGTAGAGGAACCCCGCACCCGCACTGGCGCGGATGTCGCGGACGGGCAGGCGGAAGCCACGGGGCGCGCCCTTGAGGGCGGGGTCGTGGCTGAACGACAGGTGGGTCTTGGCCATGCAGATGGGCAGCTTATCGAGGCCCATCTCGGTGAAGAGCTTGATCTTGCGCTCGGCCTCGGGCTCATAGTCGACACCATCCGCGCGATAGATTCTCGTGGCGATGGTCTCGATCTTTTTCTTGATGGGCCAGTCATCGGGGTAGAGGAACTGGAAGTTGGTCTTCTTCTCGCAGGCCGCAACGATGGCCTCCGCCAGCTCAGCCCCGCCAGCGCCGCCCTTGGCCCAGACCTCACTGAGGTAAGCACCCTCAGCGCCGGCTTTGACTGCTGCCTCTCTGATCATCTCGATCTCACCGGGTGTGTCGGTGGTGAACTTGTTGACGGCGACCACGACCGGCACGCCAAAGAGGCGGGCATTCTCGATATGCTGGACCAGGTTGGGCAGGCCCTTCTCCAGGAGTTGCAGGTCCTCCTTCTGGTAGGCCGGGTCGAGGGGCTTGCCGGCGACCACCTTGGGGCCGCCGCCATGCATCTTGAGGGCGCGCACCGAGGCGACGATGACCACGCAGTTGGGCCGCAGGCCAGAGACGCGGCACTTGATGTTCATGAACTTTTCCATGCCGCAGTCGGCACCGAAGCCGCTCTCGGTCACCACATAGTCGGCAAGTTTGAGCGCGATGCGGTCGGCAAGGATCGAGTTGTTGCCGTGGGCGATGTTGGCGAAGGGCCCGGCGTGCACAAAGGCCGGCGTGCCTTCGAGGGTCTGCATCAGGTTGGGCATGATCGCGTCGCGCATGAGGACGGCCATCGCCCCGGCCACCCCGAGGTCTTCGGCGGTGAGGGGCTTGCCGTTCTTGTCGAGCCCGAAGATGATCTTGCCCAGGCGCTGACGGATATCCTGCAGGCCCGAGGTGAGCGCCAGGATGGCCATGATCTCCGAGGCAACGGTGATATCGTAGCCGGTGCGGCGCCCGGTGCCTTCCCACTTGGGATCCAGGCCGATGACGATGTTGCGAAGGGCGGCATCGGAAATGTCGACGACGCGGTTCCACTGGATCATCGCCGGGTCGATGTTGAGCTTCTTGGAGCCCGCGCGCTTCTCAAACTCCTCGTCCGACATCTCGCCTTCGTGCTGCATGCGCGAGTCGATGGCGGCGGCCAGGAGGTTGTGCGCAGCCCCTACGGCGTGGATGTCGCCGGTGAGGTGGAGGTTGAAATCCTCCATGGGCACGACCTGAGAGTAGCCACCGCCGGCAGCGCCACCCTTGATGCCGAAGGTGGGGCCCATCGAAGGCTGCCGGATGCAGGTGAAGACCTTCTTGCCGATGTAGCCGAGGGCCTGGCTCGACCCGATGGTGGTCACCGTCTTGCCCTCCCCCAGGGGCGTGGGGGTGATGGCGGTGACGTCGATGTACTTGCCGTCGGGCCGGTCTTTGAGGCGTTCGAGGACGTCGAGGTGGACCTTGGCCTTGTACTTACCATAGAGGTCCAGGTCGTCCTCAGTGAGGCCAACACTGGCGGCGATTTCTTTGATCGGTTTGAGCTTGGCTGCCTGGGCGATTTCGATGTCGCTGAGCATGGATGCCTCCTGTCCTTACCGAAAACCAAACGATCTGCGATAGACCTCATGGCGAGCCTTTGCCGGGGCGAGGGAGCAGCAGCCGGGGCGCTGGCGGGCCACAACGAAGCCTGAGCGACGAAGGGTGGCGTTGGGCACAGTGCGCAAAGCTTGTGCTCTACGCCACAAAGTGGCAATACGGCGCTATACTACCACACGTTCAGGCGAGATGTCAAAGAAGGCAAAGACGATATCCTTCCTCCCGGTACACTCCAAGCATGGCTTCAGCCGCCTTTGCGGCCCGTGAGGGCCAGGGGGCGGCTGAAGAGGTGAGCGTCGGTTGCCTGGACTCTACCTGCGAGCCATCTGCCGGCTTGCAGCGGCCAGGGTGTTCTGCATCAGCATGATGTTGGTCATGGGGCCGGTGCCGCCGGGCACCGGCGTGATGGCGCCGGCGACCAGCGAGGCCGAGCCGAAATCGACATCGCCAACCATGGCACCATCGACAAAGTTCACGCCAAAGTCGATCACCGTGGCGCCAGGCTTGACCATGTCGCCGGTGATGATGCGGGCCTTGCCCACGGCCGCGACCAGGATGTCGGCCTCGCGGGTCACCGCGCCCAGGTCCACCGTGCGCGAATGGCAGATCGTCACCGTGGCGTGTTGGTGCAGGAGGAGGCAGGCCATGGGCTTGCCGACGATGTTCGAGCGGCCCACGACCACTGCGTGTGCGCCCTTGATGGGGATGTGGTAGCGGCGCAGAATCTCCATGCCCCCGGCAGGCGTGGCGGGTACCAGGTACTCGCCGGCGTCCTGCAACAGCCGCCCTGCATTCTCGGGGTGCACGCCATCGACATCCTTGGCCGGCGAGAGGGCCGCGATCACAGCGGCTCCGTCAACCCCTTTGGGGAGGGGCTCCTGCACCATGATGCCATGCACTGTTGGGTCGGCACTGAGGTTGCCCACGAGCTGCACGAGTTCGGCCTCGGTGGCGGTTTCGGGCAAGGCGTGCAGATGGAATGCCATGCCCGCGGCCTCGAACGCCTTGGCGATGGCCCGGGCGTAGCTTACCGAAGCAGGGTCTTCGCCGGCCCTCACGACGGCGAGGCTGGGCGTCGCGTTCCAACGCTCCTTGAAATCCGCCACGGCCTGGGCGACTTCGTCTCGCATGGCCTTGGCGAGTTCCTTACCATCCAGGATTGTTGCGGCCATTGTAGCACCTTTCTATCCATGGTCAGTGGTCAGGCATCCCTTGCCTGCCGGCGACAAGATCGCCGCCGGCCGTGGGGCTGCGGTCAGGCAATGGCTTACCCGGCGATCGTCCTGTGCACGATCTCCATCACCTGGTCCTTCGTGGCGGCGGCGCCAGCCTCGAGAGCTGCCATCTTGGCACGCATTTCGGCCGCGAAGGCGGGGTCTTTGATGCTGGCCAGGTTGATCTCGACATTGAGCAGGGCCGAGCGTAGCGAGGCTTCGCCCAAGAGCGCACCCACCCCCGCATCGCTCACCGCCCACTTGTTGCCCATGCGCGCGGCTGGCAGGGCCAGGGCGACCACCTCGCCACAGCGCTCGGCGATGCGCAGGGGCACCTCGGCCGCTTCCTTGAAGCGCTGCTGGAGGAGGGTTTCGCGGGCTGCCTTCTCCTCTTCCGTCGTGCGCGGAAGCCGATAGGCTGCCATCACCTGGCCGTAGGCCTGGGTGTCGGCCTCGAGGAGCTTGGGCAACTCGGCCCGGATCGCTTCGCTCTGGGCGAGGATGCCGCGCATCTCCTGTTCGACCGCTTCGTAGCCCTTCTTGCCGATGGTGAGGTTGCACACCATGCTGACCAGCGCGGCAGCCAGCGCGCCGCTGAGGGCCGCACCCGAGCCGCCCCCCGGCACGGGCTCTTTCGACGCCAGGGCGTCGAGGAATTGGTTCAGAGTCAGGTCAGTGAACACGGGTCTTTATCCTCCTGTAGTCGTCGCCTTTGCCGGGCTCAACAGCGAGCGCGCCCGGTTGGGTGGGAGAGTGGAAACGCCAGTTGGGGGGCTGGCGTCAGAACCTGTGGGCCATCAGGCCAGGTACTCTGCCAAGCGCCGGCTGCGGCTTTCCTGTCGCAGCTTGGCCAGGGCCTGGGCCTCGATCTGTCGGATGCGCTCCCGCGTGAGGCCGAAACGGCTGCCCACCTCGTCGAGGGTGTAGCTGTGGCCATCGCGCAGGCCGTAGCGCAGCTCCAGGACGCGGTCTTCCCGTGCGCTGAGGCAGCCGCGCACTTCCTGGACCTCGCTGCGCAAGAGCGCTGCCCAGGTGGCCTCCGACGGCGCCTGCGCTGCATCGCTTTCAACAAAGTCGCCCAGCAGGCCGTCTTGCCCGTCGCCAACAGGCACATCGAGTGAGAGTGGCTGCTGGGCCTGGCTCAGCACCGCCTCGACTCTGCCCACCGAGAGGCCGGTGCGCTGGGCGATTTCGGCCACATCCGGCTCGCGCCCCAGCTCCTGTGCCAGGCTGTGTGCTGCCCGGATGACCTGGCTCAGGCGCTCACAGGTGTGTACGGGGAGGCGGATCATCCGCCCCTGCTCGGCCAGCGCGCGGGTGATGGCCTGGCGGATCCACCAGGTGGCGTAGGTGCTGAGCTTGTAGCCGCGGTCGGCATCGAACTTTTCGACGGCTCGGATCAGGCCGATATTGCCCTCCTGGATCAGGTCTGGCAGCGAGACACCCAGCCCCACATAGCGCTTGGCGATGCTGACGACCAGGCGAAAGTTGGCGCTGATCAGCCTGGCACGGGCCTGGGCTCCTTCGGCAGCCCAGCGCTCGAGGCGGGCTTGCTGGCCTGGCGACAGGGCTGGCTGGCGTTCGAGGCGCCGCGCGGCCCGGCGGCCACGCTCGATCTGCCTGGCCAGGCGCTGCTCTTCTTCGCTGGAGAGGAGCGGGATGCGGCTGATCTCGCAGAGGTAGAGGGCCATGACGTCGTCGGCGGCGGGTTCGCTTGCCTGGGGATGGGCCTGATGGCCTGCGCCTGTGGGCTGATCCTCATAGGGGACGCCGGCTATCTCGCCGGGGATGGGGCCTTGTGTGTTGTCGCCCACGATGCATTGCACCCGCAGAGCCCCATCGACCATGGAGACCCCCTTTCGCATGCAAGGACGGCGGCGATGCACCCCGATGAGGTTTCTATGAGCATTATATCACAGATCAGTAGTGCCCGCAATGGGTTTCGAATCGCGCTGTGTTCAGGCCAGCCCCTTCTCGCGCAAGAGCGGCGTCGGATCGGTGAGATGCTTATCGAGGCCAAGCTGCCTGGCCGATATGCCGAAGGACAGTCCCATCAGTTGGGTGATGTAGAGGATAGGGATGTGGCCCCTATCGAGCTGCAGCAGGCCCTGGCGCGAGTCGAGGTTGACGTGGCAGAGAGGGCAGGCCACGACGACGGCATCGGCGCCCACGGCCTGGGCGTTGCGCAGGATCTTCTCCGTCAGTTGCAGCATCACCGTGAGTTGGCTCAGGCCCACGGAGCCGCCGCAGCAATCCGTCTTGTACGACCAATCGAGGGGGGTTGCCCCCAAGACCTCCACGAGACGGTCCATGTTCGTAGGGTATTCCGGGTTGGGTTGCTGCAGCACCTTGGGCGGCCTGGTGAGCAGGCAGCCGTAGTAGCAGACGACCTTGAGACTGCTCAGGGGGCGCTGTACCCGCCGGGCAATGCCATCGAAGCCCACGCGGGTCTCGAGGGTTTCCAGGATGTGCTGTACCTGCACCGGGCGGCCAAAGTCGTAGCCGGTCTCGCGGGCTGCGGCCTCCCTGAGGTCTGGCTCGCGCTCGGCATCATAGACCGCCGTCTTGCTGCGCTCGTAGCAGGATGCACAGGGCATCATCACAGCGTCCTGGCCGGCTGCCTGATAGAGCGCCAGGTTGCGCAATGGCAGCACCGTGGCCAGCTTGTGGTCGGTGGTGTGGGCGGGCGACGTGCCACAGCAGACCCAGCCCTTGGGCTCGACCAGGGTGAGGTCCAGTTCCTTGGCCACTGCCTCGGTCGACATGCCGAAATCCACAGCGGTGGCATGGAGCGAGCAGCCCGGGTAGTAACCGACGGTGAGCTTGCCGGCGGGGGCAGGCTCGGCCTTGCCACGGCGCGCGACTTCGGGGAGGAGCTTGAGCTTGCCCTTGGCGAGCATGCGCGCTGCCATCGGCAGGTCGGCGGTGATGACCTGGCGCAGGTCGAGGGAGCGAGCCAGGAACATGCGTGTGTACAGCTCGCCCATCAGGCCCAGCTCGTACATGCGGCCGAAGAATCGGATGCCGCGAAGCGCCGCCTGGCTGAACATCTGCACCGGAGGCACGGCAGGGCGCACCCCTTCCTCCTGGGCCATGATGCGCAGCGTCTCGAGCACGCGAGCCACATCGAGGTCTTGAGGGCAGCGGGTGGTGCAGGTCTGGCACGAGGTGCAGAGCCAGAGGGACCTGGAGTGCAACGCCTCCTCGCGGCGGTTCATCTGCACGGCCCGCATGAGCTGGTTGGGCGCCAGGTCATAGTGTTCGGCCACGGGGCAGCCGCTGGTGCAGCGCTTGCACTGATAGCACTGGTACACATTGACGCCTGTGCGCTCGGCGATCGTTTCAGCGAGGGTGTGAGTGGCAACGGCAACGCTCACGCGCGTTCCTCCTCTTACGAGAGAACTTGGGGAACTGGAGGAGCTGGGGGGAGGAGGCTGCTGGGTCCCCCGATGCGCTCAGTTCCGTGAGTTCCTCCAGTTCCGTCAGTTCCCTGCGACTGGCCTCGGCAGCAGCCCGGCCAATTCCAGGATCTCGGGAATGGCCTCCTCCCACTCTACCGACATGATGTGCACCCCTGCGACACCGGGGATCTCGCGCACCTGCTGGATGATCTCAGCGCAGATACGGATGCCCTCTTTCTTGCGTTCTTCCTTGGGGGCCTTTTCCATACGCTGTACCACCCAATCGGGCACATCCATGCCGGCAACCTTGGTCTGCATGTAGCGCGCCATGGCGGGCGACTTGACCGGCCCCACGCCGGCCAGGATGTGCACCTTCTCGTGCACGCCCAGGTCGCACACACGCTTCATATACTCACGGAACTTGTCGACGTTGTAGATCAGTTGCGTCTGGATGAAATCGGCCCCGGCTTTGGCCTTTTTGGCCAGCCGAAGTGGGCGGTAGTCAAAGGGGTCGGCGAAGGGGTTGGCCGCCGCGCCGAGGAAGAAGCGGGGTTCCACCTCGATCGCTTCGCCACACTGGAACTTTTTCTCGTCGCGCATGCCGCGCACGATCTGCAAGAGCTGGATAGAGTCGATGTCATAGACGTTCTTTGCGCCCGGGTGGTTGCCGAAGGTTTGGTGGTCGCCCGAGAGGCAGAGCAGGTTGCGCATGCCCAGGGCGTAGGCGCCCAGCAGGTCGGATTGGATGGCGATCCGGTTCCGGTCGCGGCAGGTCATCTGGATGATCGGCTCCAGGCCCTCCTGGAGGAGGATAGCGCCTGAAGCGATGCTCGACATGCGTACGACAGCCGTCTGGTTGTCGGTGATATTGACAGCGTCGACATAGCCCTTGAGGATCTTGGCCTTGCGACGGATGACCTCCGCATCGGCGCTCTTGGGCGGGCCGAGCTCGCCGGTCGCAGCAAAGTAGCCAGCGGTGAGGATGCGCTCGAGGTTGCTGCCAGATTTCATTGTCGCAAGTCCTCCCTCACGATCTTGCGCGGGCCGCCATCGCGGCTGGTGCGCCAATCTCGGGGCGGCTCGATTTCGAGCATGGCATCCAGTTCGCCCAGTGCTGCGAGCCGGTCATAGATCAGTTGCCAGCCGCAGTCGATCTCGGGGTTGACTTCGCACTTGCCCCCTTGCGAGCCGCCGCAGGGTCCGTTCATCAGGCTCTTGGAGCAGCGCGCGACCGGGCAGACGCCACCGGTCTTGCCGAGCAGGCAGTTGCCGCAGGCCTGACAGCGCTCCTTCCAAACGCCGTGCTCGGTGGGCAGGCCGAGGAAAGAAGTGTTCAGGGCCGGCACCACTCGGACCTTGGGGAAGCGCTCGGCGATGGCCTGAACGCCGATGGCGCAGGCCAGCGAGAGCACGGTATCGGCAGCCTGGATCTTGCCGGCCACGGCGTCAAGGTACTCCCACTCGCACTGGCGCTGTACCGTATCCTCTACCGTTTCGATGGGCTCGCCGGCGAGCTGCCGGGCCATGCGCAGCTCTGCGGCCAGGATGCCCACCTCCTTCTCGCCTCCGGCCATGCAGACGGTGACGCAGGTGCCGCAGCCCAACAGGAGCACCCGCCTGCGCCCTGCCACCAGGCTCTGGATCTCGGCGAAAGGCTTCCGCTCGGCGATGATCATGTCTAGTCCTCCAGTCGGTACAGACCAAGGAGACGTGTTGCATACTGCGTGCTGCGTAAGGGGACCGAACCCCGCGCAGTGCGCGTTACGCGGTACGCTTTGCCAACGGGCTCGGCCCCAGCTTTTGTATGCCTTCCGTCAGCTCGGCCACAGCCTGGGCAAGGCCGCCGTCCATAGCTGAGGTCGCCGTCACGACGGAGAGGCGTTCGGGTTCCAGCCCAATCTCTTTGAGCAGGCCCTGGACGTACGTGAGGCGCTGGCGTGCGCGCCTGGAGCCGTCGATGTGGTGGCAGTTGGCCTCGCTACAGGCGATCAGGCACACGCCATCGGCGCCGTCCTCGAAGGCCTCCAGAACGAGCAGCGTGTCGAGCTTGCCCGAGCAGGGCAGGCGAACGATGCGCAGGCCGGCCGGGTAGGAGTGGCGCAGGGTGCCGGCCAGGTCTACGGCGGCGTAGGCGCAGTACTGGCAAGTGAAGGCTACGATGCGGGGCTCGAAAGCTGCGTCAGGTTTTTGGTCCATAGGTCTCCGTGCTCTGCTGCGTGCTGCGTATTACGTACTGCGTGCTGCGTATTGCGTACTGCGTGTTCCGTGCTGTGTCAGAGGGCGGCTCACACTGTTGGCTGTGGCAGCCGGCTCATTACGCATTGGTACGTAATGTGTAATACGCAAAACGGGCCGCAACGCGTCACCACTCAGATACTCAGCGCCCCCGCCACCGCCGCCAGCACCTGCACGTCACGGTAGTGCTCGAGCTGGATGGCCTTGGCCGGGCACTCGCTGGCGCAGACGCCACAGCCCTGGCAGCGGGTGGGGTCAATGCGCGCAGCGCCGATGATGCCCCCATTTCCGGTGAGAGCGCGATCAATCCGGGGCACATCATAGGGGCACAGGCGCACACAGGTCAGGCAGCCGACGCACTTGGCCGCGTCGACCACCGCGATGGCGGGCGTGCCCCAGCGAACGCCTTGGGCTAGGTAGGCAGCAGCTTTGCCGGCTGCTGCCTCGGCCTGGGCGATCGACTCATCCAGGTGCTTGGGATAGTGCGCCAGGCCGCACAGGAAGACGCTTTCGACCAGCGCTTCCACCGGCCGCAGCTTGGGATGGGCCTCAGCCAGATATCCCTCGGCTGTCAGCGGCACCCCCAGGCCTGTCGCCAGCTCGGCCGTCCCCTCGCTGGGGAGGATGGCCGTGCTCAGCACGACCAGGTCGGCCGGCAGGACCATCTCGCCGCCCATCGCCAAATCCGGCAGGCGTACCTTCAGGCCGGCGCCGTCGCGCTCGACCCTCGGTGGGTGGGCGGGCTCGTAGCGGTCGAAGAGGATGCCCTCCTGGCGCGCTGCCGTGTAGAGCGCCTCGTCGAAGCCGTAGGTGCGTATGTCCTGGTAGAGGATGTGCACGGAAGATCCCGGGGCCAGGGCGCGCAGGCGGCGGGCGTTGGTGAGGGCCTGCGTGCAGCAGACGCGGCTGCAACGCCCATCGGGCGCGACACACTGGATCATGACGGTGCGCTTGGCCGACGGGATGGCGGGGCCGTCGAGTGAGCGTTCGAGGTCACGCTGTGTGATCACCTGGGGATGCTGCCCCAGGAGGTACTCGTGGCCGCGGTACTCGCGCCCGCCTGTTGCCAGCACAATCGCCCCGGCGCGGCGCTCGACGGCGTCGGCGGAGCCGCCCTGCGCAATACGGACTACCCAGTTGCCCGGCTCGCCCTCAAAGCGCGTCGGAGTGCTCTGCAGCAGGACCTCGATCGCGGGGTGCTGGCTCACGTCGGCGGTTAGCCGGCCGAGGAAGGTGCGCACGTCGGCGCCGTCGGCTGTCCATGCCAGGCCACGCGCGTGGCCGCCCAGTTCGCCCGCGCGCTCGACGAGGGTCACGGCCACGCCGCGCTTGGCGAGGCTGAGCGCCGCCGTCATCCCGGCGACACCGCCGCCGACGACCAGCGCGGTCTGTTCGATGGCGCGTTGCGCAGCCTGGAGGGGCCGGAGCAGGCCGGCGCGGGCCACGGCAGCGCGGATTGCTGCTTGGGCCTTGGCCTGCGCAACGGGGTTGCCGGCGTGGGGCCAGGCCACCTGCTCGCGGATGTTGGCCATCTCCACCAAGTAGGGGTTGAGCCCACCCTGGCGGGCAGCCGCGCGGAAAAAGCCCTCGTAGGCGCGCGGGGTGCACGCGGCTACGACGACGCGGTTGAGGCGATGGGCGCGGACCGCCTCGACGATGGCCTCGCGCCCGGATGGGAGGCAGGCGTAGGGGAGGTCGGTGGCATAGGCGACGCCGCTCAGGTTGTGGGCCGCGCGCACCAGGCCGGGCACGTCGAGGGCGGCGTCGATCTCGGTGCCGCAATGGCACACAAAGACGCCGATGCGTGGCGCCTCGGCCGCGACATCGCGCTCCGGGGGCAGGGCCGGTTCGGCGGCAGGCCGGCGCGCGCCGCCAAGCATCTGGGCCGCGGCCGCAGCGGCTGCCGCAGCCTGGGTGACCGACTCGGGGATATCCTGTGGCTCCACTGCGGCGCCGCAAGCGAAGATGCCGGGCCGGCTGGTGCGCCAGGGGGCCAGGCGATCCACGGCGCAGAATCCATAGGGGTTGGCTTCCACGCCGAGCTTGTGGAACAGCTCGGCCGCGCCTGCGGCAGGCTCCAGCCCGGTGGAGAGGATTACCAGGTCGAACGGCTTCTCCTGCAAGGTGCCATCGTCGCCCACATAGCGCACCAGCACATCGCGGCTGGCTGGGTCCTCCTTCAAGCCCGAGACGCGGCAATGGGTGAGGGTGACGCCATACTTGCCTCGCGCCCGCTCCAGAGTGTCGATGTGGCCCTTGTTGAAGGTGCGCATGTCCATGAGAAAGACCTCGCACCGGGCAGCGGGCAGGCGGTCTTGGACGAGCATGGCCTCCTTGAGGGCATACATGCAGCAGACGGAGGAGCAGTAGGCGTGTTTCTGGTCGCGCGAGCCGACGCACTGCAGGAAGGCGACTCGCTTGGGCTCGCGACCGTCAGAAGGCCGGCGGAGTTGGCCACAGGTGGGGCCGGGCCCGCTGAGCAGGCGCTCTAGCTCGAGGCCGGTCATCACATTGGCGAAGCGCCCGTGGCCCAACTCGGCATCCTCGTCAGCGTCATGAACGCGGTAACCGGAGGCCACGATCACGGCGCCCACAGCCAGGGCCTCGTCGTGGGGCTGGCGGCTGAGGTCGATGGCCTGGGTGGGGCAAATCTCGACACAGCGCCGGCACGACGTGCAAATGGGGGTGGGCGAAAGGACGTAGGCGCGCGGGATGGCCTGGGGCGAGGGGCGGTCGATGGCCCGTCGTCGCGTCAGGCCCGCGTTATAGTCGTCGGGCAGCTCCACCGGGCAGACGGAGCGGCAATCGCCGCAGGCGGTGCACCTGCTGACATCGACATAACGCGGGTGGTGTCGCACAGTGGCGGTAAAGGCGCCGGCCTCACCATCGAGCGCGACGAGTTCGGTGAGGGTGTGGACGTGGATCTCGGGGCGCTGTAGATGCTCCAGGAAGTAGGGCGCGATGGATGGCCTCGGGCAGCCCACTCCGTGCGCCGACGTGGAGCGGCAGAGGGTACAGTTCTGGGTAGGGAAGGTGGTGTCGAGGTGGTCCATCTTGCCGCCCAGGGTGGGCGTGCGTTCGATCAGGTGCACCTGGACCCCGGCATCGGCGAGATCGATGGCGGCCCGCATTCCAGCAATGCCTGCGCCGATCACCAGGGCAGCGTCGTGCGGCACAGCTCTAGTCACCAGAGGGCTCCTCTCATGCTGCACGCGAACAGGCTCTGTTTGTTATGGATTATACAACCAAGAGAGGGAAACATCAAACGGGACGTCAAAGCAAGGCCGGTGGCTCCTCTTTGCCTGGTTATGGGGGCGGGCGGGGGACGCACTGCGTATTGCGTGTTCCGTACTGCGTACCGCGTACTGCGTATTGCGTACTGCGTACCGTGTGAGGAGGAGACCGCGTAATCCCGGCCACGTTCCCTCACGCAGTACGCAGCACGCAATACGCAGCACGTCTCACGGCTTGGGCTTGATCTGCACGAACTTGCCCCCCTGAACCTGGAAAATGAAGATGCTCTGCTGTTGGAGGTCGCCCCGCTCGTCGTAGGCGATGGGACCAATGAGGGAAGAGTAGTGGATCTGGCGCAAAGCCTCGGCCACCTTGTTCCCCTGCAAGCTGTTGGCGCGCTTGGCGCCCTCCGCCAACACCGACATGGCGGCGTACCCGGCTGCCGAGTAGGTGCCGGGGTTGCGTTTTTCGAGCTGCTGGTAGTCCTTCCACCAGCGGTCATCGGCCACGGCGCGCGAGTCGGGTGTGACCCCCGACACATAGGCGCCCTCTGCAGCCAGGCCCGAGCCGTCGACAAACTCGTAGAGGAAGCAGCCGTCCGAGGCCAGGAAGGGCATCTGCAGGCCCGCCTCGCGCAACTCGGGCAAGAGCACATAGCCCTCGGTCTCATAGCCGGCCAGGAAGACCGCGTCGGGGCGAGCGGCGGCGATCTGGTCAACCGCCGGCTTTTGGGTGGGGGCGCCCTCGGGAATCTCGATCTCCACCGCCGGCTCTGCGCCGAGGGCCTTCAGGGCTGCGACCATCTCCTGGTGCAGGCCACGGCCGTACCCGTTGTTGGCATAGACCACGGCGACGCGCCGGGCGCCCAGGTCGCGAACCAGGAACTCGGCGTCGGCCGGCGCTTGGGCGGAGTCGGTAGCGTTGACCCGGAAAAAGTTCCGGTACCCGTGGGCCGAGAGCGACGGGTCGGTGGCCGTGGGGGTGATGACGACGATCGGCAAATCCTTGTACACTTCCAGGCCGGCAGCGGTCTGGTCGCTGTTGTAGTGGCCGATGACGCCGAGCACGTGCCCCCCTTGCACCGCCGAGGCAACCTCTTGGGCGACGGAGGCGGCCACATCGGTATCGGCCTCATCGTCCAAGGCCACCACGTTGACCCGGTAGCCCAGGAGGCCTCCGGCGCGGTTGATGCGTTCGGCTGCCAGGCGCACTCCGCCGGCCACAGTCTGGCCGCCCTCAGCCTGCCAGCCAGAGAGGGGCGCCGCGACATAGACGGTCACGTCGCCTTTGAATGAGGGCCCGCCGCAGGCAGCCAGGCCGAAGAGCAGCGATATGAGGCAGAACAGCGACAGTATCCTCACCATGCTTGATGGCTCCTTGGGTACGCACTGCACACCGCCCGACGCGCCGGCAGGTTGCGGGCCGCTCGCTCGGCACGCAGTGCGCGACACGCTCTACGCGCCATGCCGATATACCTCGTCCATTGCCCCCAGCAGGTCGCTGAGCGAGGCGACCTGCTCGCGAATGCTCTCTTCGATGCGACGCGAGCGCGCCGAGTCGACCTGGCGGGCGCCTGCAAGGAGCAGTTGGGAGTAGACTGTGCCCAGGGCTGTGAGAGTCGCTTCGAGCTGCACCTGGGCGCGCTCCATCGTGCCGTGCAGCCGTTCCAGGTTCTCCTTCTGCAGCGTTTTGCCCTGCAGGGCCTCCTGGAGCTCGGCACGGGTGGCCTCGTCGCGCTCATGCTCCAGGCGGGCCTGGAGCGCATTCAGCTCGGCCTGGACGTTGGCCCGGTCGCTGCGGATGAGATCATCGCGCTGGTAGGCATCGAGGCGTCGGGCCAGGCTGAAGATGTTGCGGATCCAGTCGGCGATTCCTGCGGTGGTGTCCTGCAGGTGCTCGCGCAGGGGGCCGGCAGGGGCGTTGGCCATAGCGTCGGCCATACGCCGGCGGTACTCGAGGGCGCGCTCCACCTGGGCGCGCAGTGCCGCCGTATGGATCTCTGCCGGGTTGCAGCTCTCCCGCAGCATGTCGGCCACTACCTGGGCGGCGGTCGCCGAGTCGCTCAGGCTCGAGAGAACGATCAAGGTCTCGCCCACCACCCCAAGGGCGAGCCAGTACCACCAGCGCCACCAGTAGAATGGCGACGGGTACAGGAAGATGAGCACAATGGTCAGGGCGATGGTGAGGGCGCTTTCCAGGCGAAAGAAGGCGTGGCTGAGCATCGCTCCGAGCGCCCTAGCCTCGAGACTGTTCTTGCGTCTGGTATCGGCCACAAGAAACCTCCGAAAAGCGGCCAGCCAGCGGGTCCTGGTATGGCCCAAGTTGTCTACGGATGACCTACCTTTGACTGCTGCTCATGACGTTCGCTGCGCACGCCCCGAGCTGAAGATGGAGCTTGCTTCATCGGCGGCCGGGCCAGGGACCGGGCTACACGCTCCGCACCGGGTGCGGTGCGGAGCTCAACACCCGGCTGCCACCCCTGGCCGCAAGTTTCTTCACCTGCCCCAGGGCTGCGCGCGCCCTGGGGTACTCAGAAGTACGTTGAGAGCGTCTTGTACAACTGCCGGATCGTATCCATGTCGCCCGCCCGGGCCTGTCCGTTGGTGGCCCCGGCAATCCGTTCCAGGGTGCGCATATCGGCATCCTTGCCGTAAGCGATGCAAAAGATGACGATCGGTGGGCCCTGGGTGTTGCCTGCCTGGATGGAGCGGATCAACTCTGAGAGCCCGATCGCCGAGTTGTTTTCCTGACCATCGGTCATCACGACGATGGCATTGATGCGCTCGCGGTCGTTCAGCGCCTGCAAGCGCTTGTAGGCCAGGTTGACGGCATCAAGAAGTGCCGTGTTGCCGCCGGAAGCCAGGCCATCGATGGCTGAAGAGAGCGTGCCACGGTTCGTCTTCAGCTCAGCCAGTGCGACATCCTCATGTACGCGGCTCGAGAAGCTGATGAGGCCCACACGCTCCATATCGCCGCGGATCTCGCTCAGGAAGACCTGCAGCGCCTGTCGGGCATCGGCGAGCTTTTGCCCCTGCATACTGCCCGAGACATCTGCCACGAGGTACACATTGGTATGGCGCTTGGTGTACCACCAGACGTCGCGCACCACTTGCAGCACGGTTGGCCCAGGCATCTGCAGCGCCGTCTTGGGCTGCAGTGGATCCACCCCGTTGGCCAGCTTGATCGTGGAGGCCGGCTCGTCGAGGGGGATGTCCAGGTCCACCGGGCGGTAGCCAGCCTGCAGGATGCGCCTTTGCGCTGCGGGCGAGAGCAGATAGTCGCGCAGCGCGGCGAAGGCCAGCCGTTGCTCGGCGGTCAAGTTGGGCTGCTCCAGCAGCGCCAGCGGGTGGTCCTCCCACAACGAGCCTTCCACCGGGTAGACGGCTACCAACCTGCCCTTGCCCAGGCTGTTAAAGTACACTACGAGTTGCTCTTGAACGACCACTGCATCCAGGTACGACCGGCCGTTCTGGGCCATCTGTTGGATGAGGGCCGCTTCTCCCTCGCCATAGTAGCGGACGGTCTTTTCCAACGCCCCCACATACTCCAGGGTAGCCTGGGCCGTCGCGTTGTCTTTTGTCAGGTCCCTGGTCTTGCCTACGGCAGCGTAGAACTCGGCCAGGGTGGCCAGGAGCCCCGACGCAGAGCTGGTGGAGGGATGGCTCCACTTGAAATTCGGGTCAGAGCGGGCCTTTTCCAGGATGTCGTGCCAGCTCAGAGCTTTGTCGGGATAGCCGAGGGAGCGGGCTACATCATCCCACATGGCAATGACCACCGGGCTGACGGCGTAGCGCACCACCTCGCCCACCAGTGAAGGGCCCTGGGCGATCGACTCGGCCTCAGCGCCGCCCTGGCGAGCCGCATCGAGCTGGGCCAGCCAGATCGATGAGTCGGGCGTGATCGCCTGGTACTTGCCCGCCAAGGCCTCTTCGACCATGACGTCGGGCTCGACCCGGGTGGCGCGGACCTGGACGGGCCGGCCGGAGGGCAGGCGAGGGCGCTGGGCCTGAAAGTCGCGCACCAGGGCCGTGAAGAGGGCCTCCTTCTCGGGCGAGTAGGCTACCTCCAACACCACCGGCTCGCTCTGTGCCTGCATGTTGCGGACCAGCGGGGGCAGGTAGGCGCAGGCGCATATGCCGAGCAGGATGATGAGCACCAGCGCCACAACGCCGAGCCACCACGAGGAGCGCTGAGGCCGGCTTGGGTTCTGCAGCATGGCCATGCCTCCTCTCAGCGCTCGCTGACGTTCAGATCGAACCAGCGCAAGAGCGCGAGCAGCACCTCACGGTCGGGCGAGCGCATGGCCGTTGTACGAGGCACGACGGTCATGGCGCCCTGGGCCTCCCAGCGGGCGAACAGGCCATCGGGCCCAGCCACCGGAACCTCCGGGTTGGCAGGGCGCAGCCCGCTCTGGACCGCCAGCTTTTGCACGTCGGCCGTAAGGAGGTACTTTTCAAAGTCGAGAGCAGCGTTCTTCTCCAGTGCGGTCGTCTCGTCGCCCATCCAGATGGTAAACGGAAAGTCGAACCAGGTCAGGTACTTGGGATAGACGATGACCAGCGGGTCGGCCCAACGAGTCTGGATGCCGGCCATGTTCTGCAGGAGGTCACTTTCCAGCAGTTGGCCGCCATCGCCCATGGAGTAGCCGAAGAGGGCCAGGTTCTCGACTGAATAGGAGCCAAGGCTCGAAAAGTCGGTCACTGCCCCCATCAGCTCCTTCAGCCACTTCTGAAAGGCGGGGTTGGTCACATCGGCAGCCTGGATGCTCGTCTTGCCATAGTACTCGCCGGCAGCAGCCACCATGGCCATGAGCCCGCCCACGTTCTTGTGCGGGTTCGGCACCACCAGCTTGAAGTAGCCCCACTCTGGCTTGCCGCCCAGCTCGGGCCAGCCGCCCTTGGCGGTAGCTGCATCGTGAATGGCGTTCCAGTCGATCTCGCCGTACTTTTGGCGCAGCACGTCGGCCCGGCTCTGGTAGATGCCCCAGGAGAAGAGCGAGGTGGCGATGGGGCGGGCCCGGTACTCGCCACCCGTCAGGAAGATGTCGCGGCCACGCTTCTCCTTGAGGGTGGCGTCGACGAGTTCGACCAGGTAGCGGCTGTCGGGGATCCAGGCCGTCGGGACCGGCGACATTTCGTCGCGCTCCCAACGGCCCATCGCCGTGAGGCCGTCCATGGGGATCACCGAGACGTGCACCGCGTGCCCCTCGAGCTTGTGGTCGCCCTTGTTGTACTGATCGGCGGCCTGGCGGACGAAGGACTCCACCGGCAGGGCACAGACGACGCGCACCTCGATGGCCTCAGGCGCCTGCACGAGAGGCGTGCGGACCCCCGCCTGGCGCAAGCCCAGCGACACGCCCACGACGGCCAGCGCGATGGCGATGACAACGAAGAAGATCAGACGGGTTCGGTTCATACCCCAGTCCCTCCGGCTGGAGGCTGGGTGGGCAGAAAGCGCGGCCCACCTGAGGCTACTCCACGCCCCTTCACGAAGGAACTGAGGGAACTGACGGAACTAGGGGAACCGAGGGAAGGGTTTGGCCCCTCAGTTCCTCCATTTCCTTCAGTTCCTCAGTTCCTCCGTTCCCACGCTGCTTGCAGTTACGAGCTGAGGCCCAGCTTCTTGCGGCGTTCCTCGATCTGCATCTTGATGGTGTGCTCCTCGAGGACCTCCGACATCTGGGCGTCGAGGCGCGAGGCATCGATCTCGGCCTGCGCCGACGCTTTGTCGAGTCGTTTCTGGATCTCCTCGCCCATGGCGCCGAGGCCGTCGGTCACCACACTCACGTCGCCCACGCTCTCGACTGCCTTGTGGGTGGTCTCCTTCGACCTGGCCAGCTCGAGCTTGGCCTGGAGCTCTTGCCGCTGTTGGCGAATCTCCGTCAGCTTGGCCTCCAGTTTGAGCTTGGCATCCAGCAGCTTCTGGTACTCGGCCTCCTGGGCCTGGTACTGCTGCTGGTAGCTGTCGGCCAGTTGCTTGAGGGTGTTGTAGCGGCTCTGGGCAGCGACGGCGAGCTGCTCCTTGTTCTGCTGCAGGAAGATGTCGATGTTGCGATCGAGCTCGTCGGCCTTGGCCTGGTACTCGTCGTGCTTGCGTTTGAGCGTCTTGACCTCGCCCCCGACGGTGGCTGCGGCGTCTTCCAACGCTTCGAGGTTGTCCTCGACGCGGCGGATGTACTCGTCGACGACCGCCAGGCTGTTGGCCTTCATGGCCTGGGTCACCAGCGCGTGCAGGTTAGCCGAGATCAGAATACCGACACGCTCCAACAGGGATGCCATAGGTCACTCCTCCTCATGTGCGGGTGAGCAGAATGCTCTGCCTTGCAGGTTTGCTTGCTCCCATGATAGCACGAAGCAGGGCAGGTTTCCTGAAGCCAGGCTGACACCTGGCTGACATCGGAGGGCCGGAATCCGGCGTTAGCGGTCGGCGGCACTTGCTACGGGGCGGCCGGCACGCGACCAGCAACGGACTACTGGCCACTGACGAGCTTGTAGCCACGCCCGCGGATCGTGTGCAGATAGTGCTGGCGGGTGGGGTCGGGCTCGAGCTTTTGGCGAAGGCGGCTTACGAGCTTTTCGATGCGAGCATCATCGACTTGGTCGATATAGTCCTGGCCCCAGACGGCCTGGACTACTGCGTACTTGTCCACGATCTTGTCGAGGTGGCCGTAGAGCAGGAGCAGCAGCCGGTACTCGAGGTCGGTGAGTGCTGGGACAAGGCGGCCATCGACCCAGACGTCGCCGGCTTCCACATCGACGCGCACACCGCGGCTCTCGGAGCGGCGCACGATGCGCTGCCGGCGGATGTAGGTGGCGAGGAGGTGCGAGAAGGGCACCGGCTTGCCCTCGTCGAAACGCACGAGGTGGCGCTCTTCGAGCCGCTGCCAGGCAGCCTGGCGAGCTGCGGCATCCTGGCCCTCCCACCGCAGGAGCGCATGGCGCTCGTCCTGGTCCATCTCCTGCCACAGTTTGGCACATTCGCCCTGGCACGCGGCGTCGGAGTCGAGGTACTCGCGCATGCGCTCCTCTGTGAGCGGCCGCCCAAGGGCCTGGGCGTCCTGACGCAGAGTGCTGAGGGCATGGGCGGCGCTGATGGTGAGGGCAGGGTGGCCGCCCGTCTCCTCGTAGAGGATCGCGAGATCGTCGGGGCTCAGTGCCAGGTTTTCGTCGCGGACGCAGCGGCCGACGAGGGCGGCGGTGGCTTCGCGGTCCAGGGGACCCAGGAAGCAGGTGTTCTGGTCGAAGAGCTCGGCGAACTCGCTGGAGCCGTGGGCATGGCGCAGGGTGCCGAGCCGGCGGCGCGAGGCGGTGATGTAACTGAGCTCATCGGGGGCGGTGTCACGCAGGGCGCGCAGGTTGAGCAGCACGCGATCATCGATACCCTGCATGACCTCGTCGAACTCGTCGAGCACAAGCACGATCCGCCGCCCCCAACCCTCACTGGCGGCGGCGAGGCCCGAGCTGAAGCGCAAGTGAGCCAGGAAGGGGCTGGCAGGCGCCACGACGTCGGCATAGCAGCGCTCGAGCTCGGCCGCGAGCGGGCCTGAATCCCCATTTGGGGCCAGCGCTGCTTTCAGGCATCGCAACACCAGCTCGTAGAAGCCCTGCTCGGTGAACTCGACCATGCGGTTGCAGTCGATGTAGACCAGGGTGGCGCCGGCAGCGCCCACTGCGGCTTCCTTGCACAGCGCCCGCAGGACGAATGACTTGCCGATGTTGCTCATGCCGACCAGCGACAGGCAGTGGCCCTCGGCAGCCTCGGCGACCAGGCGGCGGATCTCAGCTTCGCGGCCGCTCAGCGGCGACGCGGGAGGCCAGGAGGCGACATCGGGCATGGAACAAGCTCCCTCTTCCACTCTGTCGTCAGTCACTGCCTGATCGAACGGCGGCTTGCCCGTCGGCGGGGCGCAGGTCCGCTACCACGAGCTGGAGCCGTGGTTCGCCCTGCCAGTAACGGACGGCGAGATTGTAGGCCAAGTCGACCCTCGGCGTCAACTGCGTCGCGGCCTCGGCCCTGCGAAAGGCGATGGCATCCCATACGGCTCGGCCATCGCTGACGGTGAGCTTGAGGTGGCCCTGGCCCACCACGTGGGCATTGCGCACCTGCACGCCGCGGCTGACCAGCATCGGGGGCGGATGGCCCTGCCCAAAGGGCCTGAGCGCTTCCAGCGCCCGCATGTTCGGCCACGAGGCATCGGCCAGTGAGCATACGGCATCGACGTCGATGCGTGGTGCCAGCTCGAGGCCTTGCAGGCGCCTCCCGGCTACCTGCAGCAGGCGCTCGTGGAAGGCATCGAGGTTTCTGGCCTCCAGGGCAAAGCCGGCGGCCATCGCGTGGCCACCGAAACGGACCAAGAGGTCCCTGCACTCCGCCAGTGCCTCGGTGATGTGCAGCTCGGGGATGCTGCGCGCCGAGCCGCGGCAATGCTCGCCCTCCACTTCGATGACGACCGCGGGGCGGTAGAACTCTTCGGTGAGGCGGCTGGCTACCAGCCCGACAATCCCCTTATGGTAGCCCGGCCCGGCAACGAACAGCAAGGGCGGGGTCGCGCCGCTGGCGGCCTCGGGGGAGGCCTGCCAACTCTGTCTGGCCCGCTCGCCCAACTCCTGCGTCAGGCGCTGCCGCTCGGCGTTGATCCCCTGCAGCTCCTGCGCGAGTTCGCGGGCGCGGGCTGCGTCGTCCGTCGTCAAGAGCTCGAGGGCACGGAGGGCGGTGTCGAGCCGCCCCGCTGCGTTGAGGCGCGGCGCGAGGACGAAGGCGATGTCTTCGCTCTCAATGCGGCCGGGGGTGAGGCCCGCCACCTCGCAGAGCGCGAGCAGGCCCGGGCGTTTGGTCGCGTTCAGCCGCACGAGGCCCTCACGGACCAGGGCGCGGTTCTCGCCCGTCAGGGGCACCAGGTCGGCGACGGTGCCCAGGGCGACCAGGTCGAGGAAACTTTCCTCCTCGAGAGCCACCGATGCGCCCCTGCGGGCCGTGCGGCGGGCCACTCGCAGCAGGGCCTGCGCGATACGATAGGCAACGCCGACGCCCGCCAGATCGGCGAACGGGTAGCGCGACCCTGCCAACTTGGGGTTGACGGTGGCGAGAGCCTGGGGCAGTTGCTCGGGGACGGTATGGTGGTCGGTCACCAGGATGTCGAGCCCCAGCGAGCGACCATAGGCCACCTCGTCGACCGAGCGGATGCCGCAGTCGACGGTGACCACCACCCGCACCCCTTCCCTGCGCAGGGCAAGAAGCGCCTGCCGGTTGAGGCCGTACTCCTCTGTCATGCGGTGCGGGATGTAGGGCCGCACGCGGGCGCCCAGCGCCCTCAGGGTCTCGACCAGGATGGCGAGGGCGGTCACACCATCGACATCATAGTCGCCGTAGACAGCGACCTCTTCCTGATCGCGGATGGCGCGGCGCAGCCGCTCGACCAAGATGCCCATCTGTGGGAGGTCGAAGGGGTTGGGATGATCGGGTGCGCCGCTCAGGAAGGCCTGCGCGGCCTGGGGGTCGGTGAGGCCGCGGGCATACAGAATCTGGCACAGCAGTGGCTCGAGCCCTGGCAGGGCCGCGCAGTAGCTGGGCGGCACGTCCGGGGGCAGCCGCCAGAGCTTCTCCGGGCTCGACACTGTGGCTCCTCCGATCTCACGTTGTGGCCTGGTTTGCTGGGGCCCGGGCGATCAGGCCGGCCGTCTCGTCTGAAGGCCTTCGGCCCAGGCCCCTCGGGGACTCAGGCGTTGCGAGCCTTTTCCAGCTTGGCATACGGGTCCCGCAGGGCGACCGTGCGGTTGAAGACGGGCTCCCCTGGCCGCGAGTCGACCGGATCAGCGCAGAAGTAGCCGAGCCGTTCGAACTGGTAGCGGTCGCCGGGGCCGGCGTGGGCAAGGCTGGGCTCGGCTTTGCAGCCTGTGAGGACCTCGAGCGAGTTGGGGTTCAGGTACTCGACAAAGTCGTGCCCCTCCTCAACGTCATTGGGATTCTCCTTGAGGAAGAGGTTCTCGTACAGGCGCACGGTCACCGGGATGGCGTGGGCTGCCGACACCCAATGTATGGTTGCCTTGACCTTGCGGCCGTCGGGAGCGTTGCCGCCCAGGGTCGCCGGGTCGTAGGTGCAGTGGAGTTCGATCACCTCGCCGGTCTGCTCATCCTTGACGACGCGCTCACACCGGACAAAGTAGGCGTAGCGCAGCCGCACTTCGCGGCCGGGAGCGAGCCGGAAAAAGTCCTTCGGTGGATCCTCGCGGAAATCGTCGCGCTCGATGTAGAGCACCCGAGAGAAAGGCACCTTGCGGGAGCCTGCGCTTGGGTCCTCCGGGTTGTTGATGGCCTCCATCTCTTCGACCTGGCCCTCGGGGTAGTTGTCGATCACCACGCGCAGGGGGCGCGTCACCACCATCACCCTCTGGGCTCGCTTGTTGAGGTCATCGCGCACATAGTGCTCGAGGAGGCCGATATCCACCATGCTCTCGGTCTTGGCCACGCCGATGCGCTGCGCGAAGGCGCGGATGGCCTCAGGGGTGTACCCTCGCCGGCGCATCCCCGAGATGGTGGGCATGCGCGGGTCGTCCCAGCCGGTCACGCGGCCCTCCTGCACCAGCCGCAGCAGCTTGCGCTTGCTGAGCACAGTGTGGCTCAGGTTCAGGCGCGCGAACTCGATCTGCTGTGGGTGGTAGATGCCGAGGGTATCGAGGATCCAGTCGTAGAGGCGACGGTTGTTGTCGAACTCGAGGGTGCAGATGGAGTGAGTGATGCCTTCGATCGAGTCCGACAGGCAGTGGGCGAAATCGTACATCGGGTAGATGCACCATTTGTCACCCGTGCGGTGGTGCGGCGCCTTGACGATCCGGTAGAGCACGGGGTCGCGCAGCACGATGAAGGGGGAGCGCATGTCGATCTTGGCGCGCAGCGTGCGCGAGCCCTCCTCGAACTCGCCTGCGCGCATACGGGCAAAGAGGTCGAGGTTCTCATCTACCGAACGGTTGCGATAGGGGCTGTCGCGGCCGGGCTCGGTGAGGGTGCCGCGGTACTCGCGGATCTCCTCAGGGCTCAGATCGCAGACGTAGGCTTTGCCCAGCTTGATGAGCTGCACAGCATACTCGTAGAGCCGCTCGAAATAGTCGGAAGCGTAGAAGAGGCGGCCATCCCAGTCGAAGCCCAGCCAACGGATGTCGTCCTGGATCGATGTGACGTACTCGACATCCTCTTTGACGGGGTTGGTGTCGTCGAAGCGCAGGTTGGCCAGCCCGCCGAACTCTTGCGCAATGCCAAAGTTCAGGCAGATGGATTTGGCGTGGCCGATATGCAGGTAGCCGTTGGGTTCAGGGGGGAAGCGCGTATGTACGCGCCCGCCGAACCTGCCGGTCCTGAGATCCTCGCGGATGATATCTCGGATAAAGTCTGAGGTCGGAGCCGACTCAGTTGTGGGCATCTCTATCGCTCCCTGACAAGCCTATCCGAAGCGCTTTGGCGAAGCCCCCTTCGCGCTCCTCTCGGTGGGCTCGATCGCGCGGCCTTTCGGACAGGCGTGATATACGAATGAAGACGATCAGGCTGGCTGTGCGACCAGCAATTCCTGCGCACGGGTCAGCCGTGCAAGCACCCTCTCGCGCCCGACGAGCTCTAGCGTGCCAAAGAGCGGAGGTGCGACGGTGCGGCCGGTGACGGCGACGCGGATGGTGCCGAAGAGCTGGCCTGCCTTGAGCCCAAGGCTGTTCGCCAGCGGGCGCAGAGCCTCCTCCAGCGCTTGTTCCGAGAAGCTCGGCACGGCCCGTAGCGCCTCCCGGGCCGCCTCCAGCGCCCGGAGGGTGTCGTCGCGCGTCATATTCTTCTGGATCAGCAGGGCCGGGTCGTAGGCCAGGGTATCGACGAAAGCGAAATCGACGAGGCCAGGGGCGTCGTTGAGAGTCGTGATGCGCTCCTGCACCAGCCGTGCAACCTGGACGGCCTCGCCGGCGCTGACCCTCATGCCCGCGCGCGCCAACACCGGCACCAGCCGCTGGGCCAGGTCATCGACGGTGAGCTGGCGGATGTAGACCCCATTCATCCAGTTCAGTTTGTCGTAGGAAAAGACCGCCGGCGACTTGGAAATGCGCCCGATGTCAAAGGCAGCAATTGCCTGCTCTCGCGAGAACAGGTCCTCCTGTTCACTATAGGCCCAGCCCACCAGGGCCAGGAAATTGAACATGGCCTCGGGGAGATAGCCCGCCTGCCGGAATTCGTGCACCATCACGAGGTAATCCTCGCCACCAGGGCCCTTTGCCTTGCGCTTGCTCAGTTTGCCCTTGCCTGTGGGGTTGAGGATCAACGGCAGGTGGGCGAACTCGGGCGGATCCCAGCCAAACGCCTGATAGAGCAGTACGTGGCGCGGTGTGGAAGGGATCCACTCGTCGCCGCGCATGACGTGGCTGATCTCCATCAGGTGATCGTCGACGACGTTGGCCAGATGGTAGGTCGGAAAGCCGTCTGACTTGAGCAGGA
>Ga0078972_1003622_pt1 | contig 45554 bp, 43 predicted proteins | sample YelNatPaOPGAMG01_FD_67568 | JGI IMG/M metagenome (GOLD analysis project Ga0078972, IMG submission 67568) | Hot spring thermophilic microbial communities from Obsidian Pool, Yellowstone National Park, USA - OP-RAMG-01 (SPADES assembly) (version 2) | ecosystem: Environmental > Aquatic > Thermal...
TCTTACGGCGGCGGAACGCCACGGGGATACCTGCCTTTCCCTGCCCTGCCACCCCCAGATGAGCGACGAAGACGTCACAGCCGTGATCGAGGGAGTCAACTCCTTTGCCTGAACGCTTCGTTACCCTCTTTGATTCGAACTTCCTGCCCCAGGGTTTGGCGCTGTACGAGTCCCTCAGGCGCCACCGCGCCGATGGTGAACTCTGGGTGATCTGCATGGACGAAGGGCTAGAGCGAACCCTGGGGCAACTGGCCTTGCCAGGCCTCCGAACTATCCCCCTGCGGGACCTGGAGTCCCCACGGCTTCTGCAGGCCAAGGCGAACCGGTCCGTGCGGGAATACTGCTGGACCCTGACGTCCTTTAGCTTCGACGCGGTGTTTGACCGTTGTCCCTCCGCCGAGCGACTTACGTACCTGGACGCGGATCTGTACTTTTTCAGAGACCCGGGGGAAATCCTCGCCCTATTCGAGGCTTCGGGGGCGGCGGTCCTGGTAACGGAGCATGGGTTTGACCCCGAGTACGATAAAAGCGAGATCGTAGGACGCTTCTGCGTCCAATTTTTAACCATGGACCGATCAGACCGGGCCCGGGAACTCCGCGCCTGGTGGCAGGATCGGGTGATCGAGTGGTGTTACGACCGCCGGGAGCCGGGGCGCTTCGGGGACCAGAAGTATCTGGACCAGTGGCCTCTCCTGTTCGGTGACCGGCTTTTCATCCTTCCCCGCCACGATTGGGCCCTGGCCCCCTGGAATGTGCGCATGGAGGATCGTTTGGCGAAAGGAAAGGTGGACCCGGTGTTCTATCACTTCCACTCCTTCCGGCTGGTACAGACCAATCTGGCTCGGACTGTGGAAGGGGGGTATAGGATTCCCCGTTCCGCCCGACGTTTGTACGGGGAATACCTTACGGCGGTGGAAAGGGCCATGGACCGCATGGCCGCTTTAGGACTTCAGATTCCGACCCTGCCGCTAAAAAAACGGAGATTTGCGATACTTCGGCATGGAATAAAACGGCTGTTGGGACGGGCGGATTCCTACGCTAAAATAGGGAGGAAAGGATGATCGAAAAGGGGATAGTATTAGCCGGGGGGCGGAGTACCCGATTGTACCCCGCTACCCGGGCCCTTTGTAAGCAACTCTTGCCGGTGTACGACAAGCCCATGATCTACTATCCCCTTTCCACGCTCATGCTCGCGGGTATCCGGGATATTCTCATTATCGTGAACCCCGACGAGGAAGACCTGTTTCGTTCCCTCTTTGGGGATGGTCGTCAATGGGGTATCCATCTATCTTACGCCGTACAAACGGCTCCCCGGGGCTTGGCGGACGCGTTCATCGTGGGCCGGGACTTCGGTGCCGGCAAAAACGTGGCCATGATCCTGGGGGATAACATCTTCTACGGTGAGGGTATGGCGGCGCTGTTACGCCGGGCCGCAGACCGGGACCAGGGCGCCGAGGTATTCGCCTACTACGTCGTCGATCCGGAGCGCTACGGAGTGGTGGAGTTTGATCAGCAGGGCAAGGCCCTTTCCATAGAGGAAAAGCCTAAGGAACCCCGATCTTCCTACGCGGTAACGGGACTGTATTTTTACGATTCCGAGGTCTACGATATCGCCCGTTCCGTCAAACCCTCCAGTCGGGGGGAGATAGAGATTACCTCCATCAACCAGGTATACCTGGAACGGGGAAGACTGGACGTGGAAGTCCTGGGCCGGGGGGTCGCCTGGCTCGATACGGGAACCCACGATTCATTGCTGGACGCGGGAAACTTTGTCGCCCATATCCAGAAACGTCAGGGACTTAAAATATCCTGCCCCGAGGAAATCGCCTACCGGCAGGGCTTTATCGACGCGGAGACCCTGGAAAAATTAGCGGAACCCCTGGCAAAGACCGAGTACGGCATGTACCTTAAGCGGCTTTTGCGGCAAGACAAGGCGTACCTAAGCCGTCGTTAATATCCCTGTTGGGACAATTCCTCAACCTTTCGTTACAAGAGCCTTGGATAGGTAAACCATCTATGAAGTTAACAAATCTTCCCTTTAAAATAGAAAGCACGATCTACCGGACCCTGTACCGCGCCCTGGGAGCTAAGCCTTCCAGCGCGCCCTACCTGAGCGGCGATACCTTCCGTTCCCTCTGTTCCCGGTTTTACGAATCCGATACAACGGGGACCTTCGATCCCTCTGCGGTGGAAGAGGGGGAACTGATCTTCTGCGACACCTGGTTACTGAAGCCTTTCCTGCAGGGGCCTGGGAAAACCATTGGGGTACCCTTTTCGGTGCTGTGCCACAATGGGGATCCGAACATCGATGCTTCCTACGGGCCGCTCCTCCCGACCAACCTACGGCGGCTCTTCACGAACAACGCCCTGGTCCGGGACCCCCGAATCGTTCCGTTGCCTATCGGCCTGGAGAACAAACGGCTCCATTACAACGGCGTCGTCGCCGACTTCCAACGTCTGCGGCGTTCGAAGGGGGCCATGGCCGCCAAGCGGTCGAGGATCCTTAGCGCCTTTACCGTCGGGACGAACCCAGCTATCCGGCAGGCCGCCCTGGATCACCTTGCTACGAACCCCCTCAACGACACGGTGGGCCGGATGAACAGCCGTTCCTACCGGAACCTTGCTTCGACCTACCGGTTTATCGCCTCGCCCCCCGGCAACGGTGAAGATTGCCATCGAACCTGGGAGGCCCTGTACCTCCGCTCCGTACCCATTGTTCTGCGGTCCCCCCTGACCGAACATTTTTATAACCTAGGTCTTCCTCTGCTTCTGGTCGACTCCTACGGCGACGAACGGCTGGCCGACCGGGACGCCTTAGAATCGATCTACGCGGACCTGGAGAGCCGCTTTGAAAGCCCGGTTTTGTGGTTCGATTACTGGAAGAAAACGATAGGGGCGAATCGATGATCCTCCTCTCCGTGATCACCGTGGTTCGTAATAACAGCGCCGCTCTGGAGCGGACCATAGCTTCCGTGGCGGAACAGACTTGGCCGGCGATCGAATACATCGTCGTGGACGGGGCCTCCACCGACGGAACCGTGGCTATCATCCATCGGAACCGGGACCGGATTACTCGCTGGGTAAGCGAAGCCGACGGGGGAATTTACGAAGCCATGAACAAGGGCGTTCGGATGGCGACGGGGGAGTACGTGATTTTTATGAACGCCGGGGACCGGTTTTACGGCCCCGATACGGTGGCTACGATGATGGAAGGGGACCCGAAGGTGGAACTGCTGTGGGGGGACTGCGTGATCGAAAAGTCCGACGGGTCCGAGGAGTACGATAGCGCCCGAAATGTTTTGGGCCCCCTGTACCGCCAGATGACGGTAAGTCACCAGAGCCTTTTCACCCGAACCGAAGCCCTGCGGCGTCGGCCCTACGACGAAAACTTACGGATAGCCGCGGATTACGATTTTCTCTGCGACCGCCTGTTGGCGGGGGCTACCTGGGAATACCGGGCCCTGCCTGTATCCCGCATCGACGACCGGGGCATGTCGGCGGTGGGCTTTGAACGGGGCATCGCGGAAAAAAAACGGATAGCCCTGGCCCGGTTCCCCCGGAAACGGTGGGCTATTCATGTTCACTACGGTATACTTTTACTCTATATGCGTTTAAAATCCGCCCTGGGGGGCGTCCGTGGACGCTAGGTACCTGATCCGGCTGGACGACGCGTGCGCCACACAAGATCGCGGTCGTTGGGACGCCGTGGAGGCGGTTCTGGATCGTTACGGTATTAAGCCCATCGTCGCCATTGTTCCCGCCAACGGGGACAGGGAGCTGGTCCGCGGTCCCGAAGACCCGGCCTTTTGGGACCGGACGCGGAACTGGGAGCGCCAGGGCTGGACGATCGCCCTTCACGGGTATTCCCACGTTCTTCGCCCTCTTGCTGTTTCCGGAGGCCCCTCGGCGGCCCGATCCCTGGTTCCGGTCAACGAGTACGGGGAATTCACCGGCCTATCCGCCGAGGAGCAGGACCGCCGCGTTCAAGAGGGGCTTGCCATCCTCCAGTCCCAGGGGCTCACCCCCCGGGTTTTCGTAGCCCCCGCCCATTCTTTCGACCTTCAAACCCTGACGTCCCTCCAGAAGGCAAGCCCCATCCGTGTCATCAGCGACGGGTTTTCCTTCCGTCCCTACCGCCGTTTTGATTTCCTGTGGCTCCCCCAGCAACTTTGGCGGCCCCGAGCCATGGGTCCGGGACTCTGGACGGTCTGCCTGCACCCGAATACGATGACGAAGGGTACCTTGGACGCTCTGGAATCCTTTTTCACGGCCCACCGTTCCCAGTTTCCGTCCCCCTCGGAGGTGATCGGGGAAGCTCAAGAAACCGCCGGCGCCTACGGTATTCAAGACGCCCTGTTCGGCGCCGCTTTTACTGCGGCCCTCCGGGCTAAGCGTCTTTTGGCGCCTCGGCGGCGCGGACCGCCGACTGCGGGACCGACGGCAATGAGACCGCCGACTGCGGAGCCGACGGTAACGAAGCCGACGGCAAAGGGACCGACCTAAGGGGCGCGCCCCGAGGTATTGGGAGGTTCGGTGTGGAGAATTTTAAGGAAACCCGGTGGCGTCAACGCTTCTCTAACCTGTCCCGGGCCTTCGACCTGTACCAGGAGGCTGTTAATGCGGTGGCGTTGAACCGGCTTGAAAAGGAAGGGCTTATACAACGTTTCGAATACACCTTCGAGCTTTCCTGGAAAACCATGAAAGACTTCTTGGAGGGGAAGGGGATCGAAACCCCCTATCCCCGGGATGTTTTGAAGCAAGCCTTTGCTGCGGGTTTGATACGGGACGGGGATATCTGGATGCGAATGCTGGATCAACGGAATTTGCTATCCCACACCTACGATGAAAAAACCTTCGAGGAGGCCTCTACTCTTGTCCGGGGCGTTTTTTATACGGCGGTGTCGGAATTGATGGGACGCTTAACGTCGGAGCTGTAGGAAATACCATGGATTTCGGCATATCTCAGCGGTCGTTGGAACTGCTTCGTTTGGCCCTTCGTCGGTTCCCCGAAATCAAGAACCTTCGGGTATTTGGATCCCGGGCTATGGGTAATTACAAAAATGGGTCGGATATCGATCTGGCGATAATGGATCCGGTGGATGGGGAAACCGCCCAACGTTTTTCGACCCTGGTCAACGAGGAATTGCCGATTCCATACCGAGTCGATATTGTGGTGTACGATCGCCTGGAAAACCAGGCGCTCAAGGATCACATCAGAGAAAAGGGTCTGCCCTTCGAATTATAAAGTAAAGGAAATCCAGCATGGAAAAGGAATACGATATTTTTGTCCCCGGGCGCATTTGTCTGTTTGGGGAGCATTCGGATTGGGCGGGCGGGTATAGGCGGATCAATTCGCGGGTCGATCCGGGGTTCGCGATCATCTGCGGTACCAACCAGGGGCTCCATGCCCGCATTCAGAAGCATCCCGACAGCCTTGTGTTCCGTTCCTCCTTCGAGGAGCAGGGCCAGCGGCAGGAGTTCCGGCTTCCCATGAACATCGACGCGTTGCTGGAGGAGGCCCGTAAGGGGAGCTTTTTCAGCTACGTGGCAGGGGTGGCGTACCAAATTTTAACCCATTACGCCGTTTCGGGTTTGGTAATTGACAACTATAAAACCGATTTGCCGGTAAAGAAGGGGCTTTCTTCCAGCGCCGCGGTGTGCGTGATGGTAGCCCGGGCCTTCAACCTGGCCTACGATCTGAAGATGACCGTTCGGGGCGAGATGGAATACGCGTACCGGGGCGAGATTACCACCCCCTCGCGGTGTGGCCGTCTGGACCAGGGGTGCGCCTACGGTTCCCGTCCCGTGATGATGCGCTTCGACGGGGATACCCTGGACGTGTCCGAGGTTCCCGTGGGGGCGGATCTGTATTTGATTATCGCGGACCTGAAGGCCGGAAAGGATACGGTGAAGATCCTCTCGGACCTAAATAAGGCCTACCCTTTCGCGGAAACCGAGGTCGCCCGGGGGGTTCAGGAGTATCTGGGGCCGATCAACCGGCGTATCCTGGAGGAGGCGTCGGAGGCGATCCGGCTGGGGGATCCCCAGCGGCTCGGGGCCCTGATGAAGGAGGCCCAGACCCTCTTTGATCGGTACCTGGGCCCCGCCTGTCCGTCCCAGCTGACCGCTCCGGTGCTGCACCGGGTTCTCTCCTACGCTCCCCTGGGGCCGTATATTTACGGCGGCAAGGGGGTGGGGAGTCAGGGGGATGGGACGGTGCAATTCCTGGCCCGGGACGCGGAAAGCCGGGAACGGGCCATCGAAATCCTGGAGCGGGACCTGGGGCTTTCGTGCCTACGCCTGACCGTTCCCCGGACCCGGAAGGTCCGCAAGGGGGTGATCACCGCCGCGGGCTTTGGGACCCGCCTATTCCCCATGACCTCGGCGGTCCGGAAGGAATTCCTCCCCGTGGTGGACCCGAAGGGCCGGATGATTCCCCTTATCCTGGCCAACGTGGAGGAAGCCCTGGCGGCGGGGATAGAGGAACTGTGCATCATTATACAGGATTCGGACCGGCGCCTGTTTGAGGATTTTTTTAGGCAGAACCTTCCGCCGGAACACTACGCCAAACTATCGATCCAAGCGAAGGAACAGTTCAACGGGATACGAAAAATCGGCCAGCGGATTACGTTCCGGACCCAAACTGAGCAGAGAGGGTTGGGTCACGCGGTATTCATGGTCCGGGATTGGGTGGGTAACGAGCCCTTTTTGTTGATCCTGGGGGATCACCTGTTCGTCCCCCGGGGGCCGGTCCCCTGCGCCAAACAGCTGGTGGATCGGTACCAGGATTTGGAAACCAACTTGATCGGTCTGCAACCTACGGCGGCCTCGGAAATTCACCGCTTCGGGACCGTGGGCGGAAGCTGGGTTTTCGATCAAGCCGAGGCGGCTGGGGAAGGGCGGGATCTTTTGGAGATTACGGAGTTCAAAGAAAAGCCCGACGTTAACTACGCCCAGGAGTACCTGGCCATCGACGGTTTGGGTTCGGATACCTTTTTGACGGTCTTTGGATTATACCTCCTAAAGCCTTCAATTTTTGAGGAACTGGAACGGCTCACCGAGGCGGCGCCTTCTTCTTGCGGCGAGGAGGTCCAGTTGACCGACGCCCTGGAGGGGCTCCTTAAAAAGGAGCGGTTTTTGGGGCTGACGATTCGGGGAGAAAAGATCGATATTGGGCTTCCATCGGGGTACCTGGACGGGATCGCCAAATTTTCGGGGCGATCGTAGATGATCACCCTGCGCAGATCAAAATGGGGTATCCCCTACCTGCAACGGTGGTTTGCCCGCCGTGGAAGATTGGGTGATTGGTTGGGCACTGACGCTCCTGCTCCTGCCGATAGGGACGACTTTATTTCCCGTTACCGGGCCTTCGCCCAGGAAAAACGGATCGCACCCCTTTCCCGGTCCCAGCTGGAGAGCTTCGGGAACTCCCTATTTCTATCCAAGGCTCTGCGGGAGGACCACTGGGTGTCCCCCCTGTACGCCCTGGCTGAAAAGCTGGGTCGCCTATGATCGACCCGTCGGTCCCCCTTCCTGGCGTTTTTACACCCCTTCCCCCGGGCGGTCCAGGGGGTTCTTCCGTGGTGTTCCTGATCCCCGCCCTGGGGACCGGCGGGGCCGAGCGGGCCGTTACCGCCGTGGCCGACGCCCTGCGGAACCGGGGGCGGGATATCCGTATCCTCTGTCTCGAACATTCCCCCCCGGGCGAAGGCCTGACCTGTTCCGTGCCGGTGGAGTATCTCTCGAACCAACGGACTAGCGCGTCTTTTATCACCAAATTCCTTCTTCTGCCTATTCTGGCGCTTCGATTACGGGGCTACCTGCGGCGCCACGACTGCTCGGTCGTGATGAGCCACCTGTTTCGGGCCAATTACGTCAACGTGCTGGCGTCCCTGCTGTTTCGGTCCCCCCATAGGACTATCCTGGTGAACCACACCCGTCCGCTTCGTCTTGCGTCGGAGGGTTTTTCCGGCCGGGTAAACCTGGCCCTGTTCCGTTGGTTGTATCCGCGCTCCGACACGGTGGCCAGCGTGTCCTCCGCCGCCGCGGCCGAATGCGCCGAACTGGGGGGCTACGGAAGCGAAAAAACGGCGGTGCTATACAACCCGGTGGATACAAAACGGGCGGCCCGTACGCTGGGGCGGTTCGGCGCCAACGGCGGGACGACGAGGGCCCGAGACCCCGGGGAAAAGGGCGATCCTGCCCCCTTTATCGTCGCGGTAGGGCGTCTGGTTCCCCTTAAAAGATTTGACGACCTTATCGCCGCGTTCGCTCGGATCGCTGACGCGTATCCTACCGTAGGGCTTCGGATCGTGGGGGATGGCCCCGCGCGGCCAAGCCTGGAACGTCAGGTCCAATCCTTAGGCCTGGGCCTTCGCGTCGACTTTCGGGGCCGCCGGGAGGATCCCTTCGCGGAGATGGTGGGGGCCCGGGCCCTGGTGTCCGCATCGGAGACCGAGGGGTTTGGGATGACCCTGGTGGAAGCCCTGGCGTTGGGGGTCCCGGTGGTATCCTCCGATTGCCCCTACGGTCCCCGGGAAATTCTCGCGCCGGAGACGGACCCCCGAACCCTGCTCCCTTCCCCCGGGGGTGGGGTTTCCGGTATACTTTTGGAAACCGCGCCCTTTGGTATCCTTTTTCCCGTAGGTTCGGTGGATAGCCTGGCGGCGGCCCTGGTCCGTGTTTTGGACGACCAAGAGCTGGCCCTACGGTACGCCCGCGGGGGACCGACTCGGGCGGCGGATTTTGATATCCAGCGGGTAGCGGATGCCTACGAGGGTCTGTTGTTCCAGGGAGGTTCTCGATGAAGGTGCTCGTTACCGGAGCCGCGGGGTTTATCGGCTTTCACCTTTCCCGTGCCCTGATTGCCCGGGGGGACGAGGTGTGGGGTATCGATTCCCTGACCGATTATTACGATCCTATCCTAAAAAAAAATCGCCTGGCCGCCCTGGGGGTTGGGGAACTTTCCCCCTCCCAAGAAGGGCAGGGGCCCTCGTTTTCCTTTCAAAAACTCGATCTGGATGATGCCCCGGCCGTGGATCGGTACTTTGCCCTCCATTCCTTCGACCGGATTTGCAACTTGGCCGCCCAAGCGGGGGTTCGGTACAGCCTGGAAAATCCCCGCTCCTACGTGGCCTCCAACGTGTCGGGTTTTTTGAACCTCCTGGAGGCCTGCCGAAACCACGGGACGGGACACCTGGTGTTCGCTTCCAGTTCTTCGGTCTACGGATTGAACGAAAACTTACCCTTTAGTGTCCATGGTCCGGCGAATCACCCGGTCAGCCTGTACGCGGCCACCAAAAAGGCCAACGAGGCCATGGCCCACGCGTACGCCCATCTTTTTGGGATTCCCACCACGGGTCTCCGTTTTTTTACGGTCTACGGCCCCTGGGGACGCCCCGATATGGCCTATTTTAAGTTTGCCCGCGCTATCTCCCGGGGGACTCCTATCGATCTGTACAATGGGGGGCAGATGCTCCGGGACTTTACCTATATCGACGATATCGTGGACGGCCTTCTGCGGGTTCTGGACCATCCCGCGTCGCCGAATCCCCATTTTGATCGGAAAAACCCCGACCCCGCCAGTTCTACCGCCCCCTTCCGGATCTACAATATCGGAAACCACCGGAGCGAACCCCTGATGGATCTGGTGTCTTTTTTGGAAGAAGACCTGGGCAAGAAGGCTCTGGTCCGGAATTTGGGTATGCAGGCGGGGGACGTCCAGGCGACGGAGGCGGATGTTTCGGATTTGGATAGGGATTTTGGCTGGATGCCCTCCACCACCCTCCGGGAAGGGGTCCGCCGCTTTGTTGCATGGTTTAAGGAATACGAGGAGGTTTATGGATGAAAAAAGCGTTAATTACCGGAATAACCGGACAAGACGGGGCCTACCTGTCGGAATTTTTGTTAGCCAAGGGCTACGAGGTCCACGGGATAAAACGTCGGGCTTCCAGCTTTAACACCGATAGGATCGATCATCTGTACCAGGACCCCCACAGTAAAAACGTTCGGTTCCGACTCCATTACGGTGACCTGACCGATTCTTCCAACTTGGTTCGGCTGATACAGCAGATTCAGCCCGACGAAATTTACAACCTGGGGGCCCAAAGCCACGTGCAGGTTTCCTTCGAGGTCCCCGAATATACCGCCGACACCGATGGGGTGGGGACCCTGCGCCTTTTGGAGGCGATTCGCCTTTTGGGGATGGAAAAAAAGGTACGATTTTACCAGGCTTCTACCAGCGAATTATTTGGAAAGGTCCAAGAGGTTCCCCAGCGGGAGACCACCCCCTTCTACCCCCGGTCTCCCTACGCGGTGGCCAAGCTGTACGCCTACTGGATCGTGGTGAACTACCGGGAATCCTACGGGATGTACGCCTGCAACGGGATCCTCTTTAACCACGAAAGTCCTCGCCGGGGGGAAACCTTTGTAACCCGAAAGATAAGTCGAGCGGTGGCGCGGATTAAGCTGGGCCTACAGGATAAACTCTACATGGGGAACATCGATTCCAAGCGGGATTGGGGCTTCGCGGGGGACTACGTGGAGCTGATGTGGCTTATGCTTCAACAGGATAGGCCGGAGGATTACGTGATGGCCACCGGGGTTACCACGACGGTCCGGGACTTTATCACCATGGCCTTCGCGCGGGCGGGAATGCGCATCCGCTGGGAAGGTACGGGGATCGATGAACGGGGTATCGACGAAGACACCGGCCAGACGGTGGTCGAAATCGACCCTCGGTACTTTAGACCCGCGGAGGTGGAACTTCTGTTGGGAGATCCGACCAAAGCGATTACCCAGCTGGGCTGGAAACCCAAGGTAGCCCTACCGGAACTGGTGGCCATGATGGTGGACCACGACCTAAAACTAGCGGAACGGGAAACCTACCTTAAGAACGGCGGCTATCACATCAAGAATTACTACGAATAATGAGTCCCCTCTAAAAACCAATTGTTTTTTAAAGTTGTCTCAATAAGTACGGTAAAAGGATCGATTCATGGAAAGGACAGCAAAAATTTACGTCGCGGGGCATAGGGGTCTGGTCGGTTCGGCGATCCTTCGACGCCTCGAAGCCGGGGGCTATACAAACCTCATCACCCGAACCCACGCTCAGCTGGATTTAACCAGGCAGGAGGCGGTGGAAGAGTTTTTTCTTTCGGAAAAGCCGGACTACGTATTTCTCGCCGCGGCAAAGGTGGGGGGTATTCTAGCCAATTCCACCTACCCCGCGGATTTTATCTACCAAAACCTGGTTATCGCTACCAATGTGGTCGAAGCCTCCCGAAAGTCCGGTGTACGGAAACTGATGAATTTAGGCTCCTCCTGCATTTTTCCGAAACTGGCCCCCCAACCCATGAAGGAAGAGTACCTCCTTTCGGGACCCCTGGAGGAAACCAACGAAGCCTACGCGGTCGCTAAGATAACCGCCATCAAGCTCTGTCGGTACTATAACGAACAGTACGGTACCAATTTCATCTCCGTCATGCCCACCAACCTCTACGGCCCCGGGGACAACTTTGACCTGAACAATTCCCACGTCCTCCCCGCCCTTATACGGAAGTTCCACGACGCCAAGGTTTCCGGCCGGAACCTGGTCGAACTGTGGGGCGATGGATCGCCCTACCGGGAATTCCTTTATTCCGACGACCTGGCCGACGCGGTGGTATTCCTGATGGAACGCTACGATTACAAGGACATCGGCGAGTTTGTGAATATCGGCTCCGGCGTAGAACTAACCATCCGGGAGCTGGCCGAAAAAATCAGAACCATCGTTTTTGGTTCCGATAAAACCTGCCGCATCCAGTGGGACCCCAGCAAACCCAACGGGACCCCCCGAAAGTTGCTGGACGTGTCGAAGCTGAATAAGCTGGGCTGGAAGGCAAAAATCAGCTTGGATGAGGGTCTCCGGCGGGCCTACGAAGAGTATAAGCGGGGAAAAGAAGCGTGAATTCGGAGGGGTAATAAGATTTAAGTCCCCTCTAAAAACTGATGTTTTTAGAATGGTCTCAAATTTGACTTGAAAGTCTTTTTATGATATATTTAAAAGACTGGAGAATGAAATGTTGGTTAACCTTAAGGAAGACATTAAGCCAATTTCTTATATTAAAACGAACGCCGCGGATATGATGAAGTATGTCGCTGATGTTAAAAACCCCATAATTATTACACAGAATGGTGAAGCAAAAGCTGTTTTAGTTGATATTGAATCGTATCAAGCTATTAAAGACGCTTTTAATCTTATGAAGATACTTCAACTATCTGAAGGACAAATTGAAAAGGGCCATTATAAAAAAGCTACCGATGTTTTTAATGACATAGAAGCGACGCTTCAGAAATAAAAATGAAAAATTTTGAAGTTGTTTTTTCGCGATTTGCTGAAGGCGATCTAGAAGAAATAATCAGGTGTTTCTATGAAATCAATCCAGAATTTACAAAGGAATTATTTAAGAAGATCAAGTCAAAAATAATGGAACTTAATATATTTCCTTTCAAGGGAAGAATAGTCCCAGAATTAGAAAAACAAGGAATTATAAAATACAGGCAAGTACTGGAAGGAAACTATAGGATCATTTATACAATTAAAAATGATAGGGTTATTGTATTAGTTATTATGGATTCACGAAGAAACCTGGAAGATATTTTACTCAACAAACTAACAGAAATTGCGGAATCTGGAGAAGTGTAGTGTTTGTTGAGTGGTCTTTTTTTGTCCTTGATATACTACCAATAAGAGTGATATAGTAGTAAATAGAGGGAGCAAGGCATGCGTTTATCCACCCGGAGTAGATACGGTCTTCGGTTATTGTACGATTTAGCCTTATACTATGGCGAGGGCCCGGTTTTTTTAAAGGATTCAGCCCGGAGACAGGGTATTTCCGAAAAATATCTGAGTAAACTAGTGATTCCCCTGCGGGGAGGGAAGTTGATTTTCTCTGAACGGGGGTCCCGGGGCGGATATTCCCTGGCGCGGCCGCCCTACGGGATCACGGTATGGGATATTGTGTCGGTTTTGGAGGGTGAAACCGCGCCGGTGGAGTGTGTTCGGGATAGGAAGCTCTGTCCGTCGTCGGATCTGTGTCCTTCCCGGGATGTTTGGGTGGGCCTTGAGGGGGCTATTCGGAAATACTTGGAAGGGATCACCCTAGAATCCCTGGTGGTTACTAGTCAGCAAAAATTGATGACCTATCAAATTTAGAGTCCCCTCTAAAAACCAATTGTTTTTAGAGGGGACTTAAGCAATTCCTATAAGGAATTGCGATTTCAGCGGAACCATTCTAAAACCTGATGTTTTTAGAAAGGTCTCAATTGAGGAGGGAATATGAGGATTGCGGAAAACATAACGGAGCTGGTGGGTCACACGCCCCTGGTCCGTATCACCAAATTAGCCCAGGGAATGGGCGCCCGATTGGTGGTTAAGCTTGAGTCCTTTAACCCCCTTTCCAGCGTCAAGGATCGTGTCGCCTTGGCTATGATCGAAGACGCGGAGCGCCGGGGGCTTTTGGCCTCCGATTCGGTGATCGTGGAGCCCACCAGCGGGAACACGGGCATCGGCTTGGCCTTTGTGGCCGCGTCCCGGGGGTACCGCTTGATCCTGACGATGCCGGAGACCATGAGCCTGGAACGGCGGAAGCTGTTAAAGGCCCTGGGGGCGGAGTTGGTGCTTACCGAAGGACCCAAGGGGATGAGGGGGGCCATCGCCAAGGCGGAGGAACTAGCCGCTTCGATTCCCCACGCCTATATACCCCAGCAATTCAACAATCCGGCGAATCCGGAGGCCCACCGGCGTACCACCGCCGAAGAGATTTGGGCCGATACGGAGGGGGAGGTGGATATTATCGTGGCGGGGGGGGGTACGGGGGGAACCATCACGGGGACCGCCGAGGTCTTAAAGCAGAGAAAACCGTCCCTTCTGGCGGTGGCGGTGGAGCCCGAGGGGTCTCCGGTCCTTTCGGGGGGGCCGCCAGGACCCCACAAAATCCAAGGTTTGGGGGCGGGCTTTGTTCCTGGGGTCCTGAACCGGGGGATTATCGATGAGATTCTCCGGGTAAAAGAGGAGGACGCGGGGCGCATTGCCCGGGAATTGGCTAAAAAAGAGGGTATCCTGGTGGGTATATCCTCGGGGGCGGCTCTGTGGGGGGCCCTGCAGGTGGCCCGGCGGCCGGAAAATAAGGACAAACTTATCGTGGCTATCCTTCCCGACAGCGGGGAGCGGTACCTGAGCACCTGGCTCTTTGACGTGGACGAAGAACAAACCTAGGGGGAAAAGACTATGGCGAACCAGAGACATTTCGAAACCGAGGCCCTGCACGGGGGCCAAAAACCCGATCCCGCGACCCTTTCCATGGCTGTTCCGGTGTATCGGACCAGTTCCTACGTTTTCAAAAGCGCCGAACACGCGGCCAATCTTTTCTCCCTCAAGGAGATGGGGAATATCTATTCCCGGATCACCAACCCCACCAACGAGGTACTGGAAAACCGTGTGACGATCCTGGAGGGGGGTGCCGCTTCGGTGGCGGTAGCCTCGGGGACCGCGGCGATCTTCTACGCCATCATCACGGTGGCCAAAATGGGGGATGAGATCGTTTCGGCCTCCAACCTGTACGGGGGAACCTACACCATGTTCGACGCGATCCTGCCGGACCTGGGAATTAAAACCCATTTTGTGGATCCCCGGGATCCGAGTAATTTTGAATCAAAGATCAATGCCAAAACCCGGGCCCTCTTTATCGAAACCATCGGTAACCCCCTGTTGGACGTGACGGACATCGACGCGGTGGCCCGCATCGCCCACAAGCACCATATCCCCCTCATCGTGGACGGTACCTTTACCACCCCCTTCCTGCTAAAAACCCTGGACCATGGGGCGGATATCGTTATCAACTCGCTGACCAAATGGATGGGGGGCCACGGTACCGCGATCGGCGGTATCATGACCGATTCGGGCCGCTTTGATTGGTCGGACCAGCGGTTCTCCCTGTTCAACGAACCGGATAAAAATTACCACGGCCTTCGATGGGCCCGGGATCTGGACCCGTCGTTGACCAAAATCGCCTTCGCCCTCCGGTTCCGTCTGGTCCCCCTCCGCAATTTGGGGGCCTGCCTCTCGCCGGACAACGCCTGGACCTTTTTGCAGGGCCTGGAAACCCTGAGCGTCCGTATGCCCCGGCACAGCGAGAACGCCCTGGCGGTGGCCCGGTTCTTGCAAAAAGATCCCCGGGTGGCCTGGGTCCGTTACCCCGGGTTGCCCGAAGATCCTTCCTATCCCTTGGCAAGCCGACTGTTGGAACGGGGCTTCGGCGGGATGGTCGTTTTCGGCGTTAAGGGCGGCAAAGCGGCGGGAGAAGCGTTTATCGATCATCTTACCCTGTTTTCCCACCTGGCCAACGTGGGGGACGCCAAGTCCCTGGCCATACACCCGGCCAGCACGACCCATTCCCAGTTATCGGAGGAACAGCAGAAGGAAGGTGGTTTGACCCCCGACCTGGTGCGGCTTTCCATCGGGTTGGAAAACCAAGGGGATATCCTTGGGGATATCGATCAAGCCCTTGCGAAAATTCGATAGTGTGGTAGCATTACTTTAACGAAGGTTGAGCAAAAGACCCCTAGGGGTCTAGGGAGACCGGGGGGCGGCGGGTCTACACCCCAGCGTTGGGGTGTGGGGCTATGGGTGCTCAGGCTTCGATAAAGTAAATTTTGGAAGGGGTTGTTATGTTCGATATCGGTGCCGCGTTGGATCAGCAGATGCAAGCCCTATTAAAAAATCGCCCCACGGTGGTGTTTATCGAGCCGGAGGATCCCCGGGTGGTCGAAGCGGCCTTCGATTTACCCCGGTTTTGCAGGCCCGTTTTTTTAGCCCCGAGGGATCAGGTGGCTTCTCTGATACAAAGGGAGCTGGGTTCCGTCGATCCTTCTCGGGTGGAGTTTCTCCTCAGCGAAAGCGCCTTCTGTCCCATCGAATCTCGGTCCGATTTGGTCGAAGAATTTGCCCGCACCTACAGGGACGCGCTATCGAAGGACGATAGAAAACTTAAGAATCCTCCAACCCTGGAGGAGGGCCGACGTTTCGCTTCTACCCCCGCGGGGTTTGGGATTTTGTCGGTCCTACGGGGGCACGCGGACCTGGTAGTGGGTGGGGCTCGGCACGAGCCGAGGGACTATTTTAGACCCCTTCTGCGGTTTTTAAAAACCGAAAACTTTGCCTGCGAGGTGGGTATTATCATCCTGCCGGAAAGTCACCAAGACGGGGTGTATCCCCATAACCTGGTAGTTCTGGGGGACGTGGGGGTGAACGCCACGGTGCACCCGGAAACCCTGGCGGAGATCGCGGTGAATACCTGCGTCGTGGCCCGGGATCTGATTCCCGAGGAGGTCTTGCCAAAAATCAACGGCGCCGTGGTTAGCTATTCCAACCGGGGGGCCGACGAGGGGCCCAGTGCGGAGTTGGTTCGTAAAGCCGGGGCCCTAATTCCCCGTTTTTTGAACAAGCGGATAGCCCAAAACGATCGGTATTCCTCCATTTCCATCGTCTCGGAAATTAAAATTTCCGTAGCCCTGTCGGAAAAATCGGCCCACCGGTACCCCCGGCTTCACGACGGGGATCTGCAGAAAAACAACGTGATCATCACCCCCAATTTGGATACGGGGAACCTGCTCTTTCATCTTTTCGGCACCCTGTACCCCGACGCGCACCGGTTTACCATCGTGGCGGGAATCGGTCAGCGGGGGGTCGATCTGCCGATGGACGTGAGCCCCGCCGACGCGGCCCTGGCGGTAAAGGGTACTATTCTGCGGCTTCTCCGGTCGGGGAACTGGAAGCGGACCGAACGGGATACCTTTTTCCCCCGGCCGCGAATTCTGGCCATCAATCCCGGGTCCACCAGCACGAAGGTGGCGATTTACGAGGGGGAAGAGGAGATCGTCACGGAGGAGCTCCAACACCGGGTAGAAGACCTGGCTCCCTTCGAGGGGCAAAGTATTACCGCCCAGTTCGCCTTTCGAAAAGCGGCGGTGCTGAATTTTCTTTCCGCTCACGGGTACCGGATTGAGGACCTGGAGGCCGTCAGCGCCCGGGGAGGGCTGTTACGACCCATTCCCCACGGGACGTATCGGGTAAACGATAAAATGAAGGACGATCTGTTGGCGGGGCTTGGGGGGGAACACGCGTCCAATTTAGGTGCCCTGATCGCCGATGAACTGGTCCGGGGCACCGATAAACCGGCGTATATAACCGACCCGGTGGTGGTGGACGAACTGCTCGATCGGGTCCGTATAACCGGATTACGGGAAATGAAACGGCGTGCCGTAAGCCACGCGTTGAACCAAATTGCCACGTGCCACCGCTACGCCCGGGAGCACGGTTCCTTTTACGAACGGCTTAACCTGATCGTTTGCCACCTGGGGGGCGGAATCTCCATCGGGGCCCACAAAAAGGGCCGCTGTGTGGATGTGAACAACGCCCTGGACGGTGAGGGCCCCTTTACCCCCCAACGGTCGGGCTCCTTACCCGTGGGACCCCTCATACGCCTCTGTTTCAGCGGCAAGTACACCCAGGATCAACTGCTTCGTCTGAACAAGGGGAAGGGTGGTTTGATCGATCTGGTGGGAACCGCAGATTTTCGTCTTGTGGAAGAAAAGGCCCTGGCCGGGGAAACGGAGTATGCCCAGGTCTTCGACGCTCTTTGCTATCAGGTATCCAAGTGGATCGCTTCCATGGTTCCTGCCTTTGACGGTGAAACCATCGACGGGATTATCCTGACCGGCGGTATGGCCCGATCCAAGCCCCTGGTCCAGCGGGTCCGCTCTTACCTGGGGAACGCTCTTCCACCGCTGACCGTGTACGGCGGCGAAAACGAAATGGCCGCCCTGGCCCAGGGGGCCCTGCGGGTCCTCACCGGCCGGGAGCCGGCGAGGGAATACTGATTCTCCACTTCCACAAGAAATATTCCCGCCGAAAGGAGGTCCGCGCTACCGCCGGGGCTGATGCGCCGCTGTAAAAAGTCTCGGGCCATCTGTTCTAGGCGGAGTCGGCCTTCCCGGGTGGATAATCCTCCGAGGTTTAGGACTTCCATGGCGGATTTCCGCGCGAAGGTAAGGGCCTCCTGGCCGCCCCGGTGGAGGACCGTGGTATCGTCGGTCACGGCGACCAGGGAAAGCAGGGCGTGGACGCAGGGGGTATCGTCGAGGCGTGGCGAGGACCGGAGGATGGAGAGGGCACCGTAGTCGAGGCTGGGGAGTCCCCCTTCAACCTCGCCCCGAACCCCGCGGGTGCCGTAGGTCCTGAACGCCTGGGCGCCGTGGGTGGACGCGACGGGAAGTTCCCGATCCGCCAAGCCACCGGCTATCCGGGCGGCAAAGCGGCGTATCTCATCAATTTCCGGTCGTAGGCCCGCTCCCAACAGAACCCCCACCGAAGCGGCCAGAAAGCCGATGATAAATAAGGCCCCCTTGTGCGTGTTGACGCCCCCAGTGGCTTCGAACATCCGCGCCTCACCCTTCTGACCGATGTCGCGGAGCGCGAGGAGGAACGCGGTATCGGAATGAATGGGGACATCGACTAAACTTTCATAAGGGGTTCCGCTTGGATTGTCGCTGGTCCCGCAGAATCCGATCGCGGCCCAGGTGGGATCGGCGGAGCCCCAACGGAATCCCTCCGCCGCGAGGGCGGCGAAGGTTGGTTCCAGCACCAGGGCGCTGTCGGCGAAGGTCATGAAATCCATATCGTCGTGGGAACCGGAACCCCAGCGGTCCACCAGGCCCGGTTTAGGGGCCGCGGCGACTTCCCTGAGTAGGGCTCGAAAGGCTAGGTTTCCGATTTCCTCGGCGATACGGGATCGGTTCATCCTTTTCCTTATGCCGCGGCTTTGGCGGCTTTCGCGGATTTAAGGATTCCGGTGACGATGGGCCAGCCGACCGAAAGCACCGTCAGAGCGATCAGTACCAGCGCAATGGGGGACGCGACGAAGATTTTCATATCGTTGTTAGAAATCAGCAGGGCTTGCCGGAAGGATTGTTCCATGGTTCCCCCGACGATTCCCGCCAAAATCAGCGGGGAAGAGGGGATTTTAGCCTTTTCCATAAAGATCCCGATAAGTCCGAAGGCTATCAGCAGGAAAAAATCTATGGTGCTGTTGGTGATCGCGTAGGCGCCGATGAACGAGAGCCCCAGGATGATCGGGTAGAGGACCTTGGCGGGGATTGATAACAGGCGTACCAGGACGCTGGCGAGGGGAAGGTTTATGATAACCAGGATGAAGTTGCCGATGAACATGGAGGCTATCATACCCCAGGCGACGTCGGGCTGTTGTTGGAACAGCATGGGGCCCGGTTGCAGGCCCAGCATCAGCAGGGCGCCCAGCATAACCGCCGTGGTTCCCGAGCCGGGGATCCCGAGGGTCATCATGGGGATCAGGGCGCCCACGGAGGAAGCGTTGTTGGCCGCTTCCGGGGCGGCGAGGCCTTCGATGGCTCCCTTACCGAATTCCTCCGGATGCTTGGAAAAGTTTTTCTCGTTATTGTAGGACATCAGGGCCGCCATGGTACCCCCCGCGCCGGGAAGGGCGCCGATAAAGAAGCCCAGGGGCGTGGACCGGAGAATGGCGGGCCAGGACCGTTTCCAATCTTCCTTGGTGATCCAAATCTTCCCAAATTTTGTCTGCATTTTCTTGTTCGGATCGTGAACTGTCTTAAAGCTTTTGAACACCTCTCCAAGGGCGTAGATTCCAATGATGATGATGAGGAAATCAATACCCCCCTGCAGTTCCAAGATGCCGAAGGTGAACCGGGATATGCCGGTAAGGCCATCCTGACCCACCGTGGCGATCATAAGGCCCAAGAACATACCGATAAAGCCCAAGATCATCTTATCCTTGGACATGGCGGCAGTGGCGGCTAGGGCGAAGACCATCAACAGGAAGTATTCGGCGGGGCCGAACTGAAGGGAGAAGCGGGCCACCGGGAGGGCGATGAATACGAGGGCCACGTTGGCTATCATACCGCCGATGAAGGACGCTATGGCGGAAATAGCCAGGGCCGCCTCTGCCCGTCCGTTCAGCGTCATGGGGTAGCCGTCGAAACAGCTGGCGATGGCGGCGCCGTCGCCGGGGGTATTCAAAAGGATCGATGCCCGGGAACCGCCGAACATGGCGCCGTAGTAAACCCCGGCCATGGTAATCATGGCGCCCACGGGACCCATGGCGAAGGTGAGGGGCAGAAGAACCGCCACGCCGGTGGCTGGGCCCAGACCGGGGAGCATGCCGATAATGGTTCCGAGGACGCCGCCGAAGGTGGTCCAAAAGATATTCATCGGCGTAAGAGCGACCTGGAATCCATGGGCCAGGTTGATAAAAATCGTTTCCATAATTTAGTGGTATCCTCCGCTATTAGATATGAGACAATTCTAAAAACATTAGTTTTTAGAATTGTTCCGCTAAAATCGCAATTCCTGTAAGGAATTGCTTAAGTCCCCTCTAAAAACAATTGGTTTTTAGAGGGGACTTAGATATCAAGGAAGGGCAGACGGGGAAGTTGGATGCCCAGTACGTAGCCGAAAAGGACGTAGACGCCGACGCTGAAGGTCACGGCGACTATGATATTAACGAGGGCTCCCTTTTTCCCGTTGATGAGGAAAAGGATCGACCCAAGGTAGAGAATGGTGGAAACTACGTATCCCGCGGTTTCGAATATAAGAGCGTACACCACGCTGGCGATGATCGCGAAAATCATCTCTTTCCCGTAGCGGGTAAGAGTTTTTGGCAGGGTTATTTTTATCTTTTTTCCTGAAAAATGGAGCTTTATAAGTTCTTTTATGGTGAGGTATAATCCCAGGCTTAACATTCCTACACCGACGATAAGCGGAAATACGATATGTCTGATAGGATCGCCGAAGGGGGAGTGGGGCAGGAGAATCGACATCCAGGTATAAATCCCGCCGATTAGGACCGCGGCGATTCCGGTAACCAAATTCATGGGCATGGCAGTTCCTTGTGTGGAGGCCGGATAGACAAGCCTATCCGGCCCAAACTTTCCTATCGGCCCGCCTATTTCGCGATGCCGATCTCCTTCAGAATCGATTCCATCAAAACGCTGTTCTCTTCCAGGAATTTTTCGAATTCCGGTTGATCGGCGTAGTTCTGGTCCCAACCATTTTGCTGGCAAGCGGCGACCCATTCGGGGGTCTTTACCATTTTAGCGAAGGTTTCCCTCCAGTATTTGACCGCCGCGGCGGGCATTTTGGGGGCTCCGAAAAGTCCGCGCCAGTTCAGGAACTCCGCGGGGATTCCCATTTCTCGACAGGTGGGAACGTCCTTGCCAAGGCCAAAGGTGGTTCTGGCAGGGGCGGTGGAAGCGAGAACCTTCAGTTCCCCCGCTTCGGCGAGACCCCGGAGGTCCGCGAGCCCGGCGACGAGTACGTCGATGTGACCGCCCATGAGCATGGCGGCGCCGGAGTTATCCTGGAAGCTGATGTACTTGATCTGCTTCAGATCCTTAACCCCCGCAGCCTTGGCCATAACGAGGAAGGACACGTGGTCCATGGATCCCGCGGCGGAGTTGCCGCCGACGGTGACGCTGGTGACGTCTTTTTTAAGGGCGTCCATGACATCGTTGATGCTTTTAAACTTGGAATCCTTCTGTACCGCGAAGGCGTTGTAATCGGTGATGAGCCGAGCCAGCGGGGTGGTATCCTTGTAGCTCAAGGGGGTCGATCCGTTGAGGTGGATCAAAAGGATGGGGGGGCTGTAAACGGCGATAAGTTTATCGCTGCCCTTTTTGGTTTGCATATATGAGAGGTTTACCGCGCCGCCGCCGCCCACCTTGTTGGTGACGGGCATGGGGTTGGTTACCAATTTAGTGTCCGCGAGGACCTTTGCTACCGTGCGGATGGTCATGTCCCACCCGCCGCCGGCGCCCGCGGGGGCGATAAACTCCAGGTTTCCCCGGGGTACGAACGATTGCGCCACTAGTGGCGTTCCGACCGCGACGGCTACCGTCGCGACGATGAGAGCCAGTTTCTTCATACAAAAACTCCTTTGGTTTCTAGTTCTTCCATGCCCCACTGTAGTAGTTCCTGGAAACGATTTGCCACCTCTTCCGGTGAATGAAGCCGGCGTCCCGCGCAAATCGCCGCTGGTTCCCCACAGATAAAGCATTTCCGGGAATCCGAACCCATAGATTCCCGGTTAAGTTTTACATTCCCTGGACCGTAGACGTCGAAGTCCCACAGCCGTCCCAGGGAATATCCCTCTTCTAAGCCCACCGTAATGCCCTTAACGGACAAGGGGGGGGCAAAAATCACCCAAAATCCACAGGGACCCGTATCACCGTCCCTCCATTCTCGATTTCCGTAGGCAAGGCCCAGGTCGGTAAGCCGGGATTCCAAAAGCCTGGCCCCCCACCGGGCGGCCCTTCGGATATCATCCCCGTCCTTACGAATCCCCGGAGCGGTAATCGTTAGCTGTACCACCGTCCCCAGGCCCTGGGCTCCCAATTCGGTTCTCCGTTGGAAGCGCCGTTCCCGTTCGGCCAGGGTTTTCGCCAGCAGGGGATCCACGGTTACTCCTCGTTCCCCGGAAGCGCCTGGGCTTGACGAATGACGTCCAGTATAGTGCCGTCCCGGTACTCCACCAGGCCGATGATCTTTTCGCCGAATTGAACCGGCGCCGGCTTTCCCGTGGCGTGTTCCGCCCGTTCCCGCAGTTCGTTGATGTCGTACACCGGTAGCCGAGCGGCTTTGAGCCGGTCCCGTACTTCCGGCCGCCGGGGGTTTACGGCGATACCCTGGTCCGTAACCAAAACGTCCACCGTCTCCCCGGGGGTGATGACCGTGGTGACCCGATCGATCACCGTGGGTATGCGGCCCCGAATGAGGGGGGCCACGATGATCGACAGCCCCGAACCGATGGCCGTATCCGAGTGGCCCCCCGAGGCTCCCCGGATTACGCCATCGGAACCGGTAATCACGTTGACGTTAAAGTCCGTATCGATTTCCATGGCCGAAAGGACAACCACGTTGAGCTTGTTGACCACGCATCCCTTGTTAAGGGGGTTCGCGTAGAGGGACGCGTCGATTTCCGTATGAAACCGATTGACCCCCAGGGATCGGACCGCCTCCAAATCAAAACTCTGGACGTCCAGGAGGCGCTTGATGAGCCCCTCTTCGTGCATTTTAACGATCTGGCTGGTTATACCTCCGAGGGCAAAACTCGCGGTGATCCCCCGTTCTATCATCATCTCCCGGAGAAACCGGGTTACCGCTACCGAAGCTCCACCGGAACCGGTTTGCAGGGAATAGCCCCCTTCCATGTATCCGGAAGCGCCGATCACGTCGGCGGCGGTTCGGGCTATCAGCAGTTCCCGGGGATCCCGGGTCATCCGGGTGGCCCCCTTGGCTATGCCCGCGGGATCGCCGATCTTGTCCACCACCACCACGTGGTCCACCCAGTCCTGGTGAATGCTGACAGGGGTGTTGGGGTACTCGCACAGGTTATCCGTTAAAAGGATGGTCTTTTTTGAATACCGGGCGTCGACGATGGCGTACCCCAATGAACCACAGGCCGAGGGACCGGAAAAGCCGTTGGCGTTGCCGTATACGTCCGAGGATGGAACCCCGAGGAAGGCGACGTCGATGGAAATGTCGCCGGTCTCCACCGCCCTCGCCCGCCCTCCGTGGGAATGGATTAAAACGGGTATATCCATAAGACCGGCGGAAATCGCGTCCGCCAGGGGACCCCGGATACCGCTGGTAGATATACGGCGGATTAAACCATTTTTAATATGTTCAATCATGGGAGCGTGGACCGTGGTCAAGGAGCTAGGGGCAAGAATCAGATCCTTAAAGCCCATCTTAGCCAGCACGTCCAGGACCATGTTGACCACAAAGTCTCCCTCCCGCAGGTGATGGTGAAAGGAGATGGTCATCCCGTTTTCCAGTCCCACTTTCCGGACCGCTTCCTCTATGGAATCGACTACCTTGCTTAAGCGGGGGAGGGTTCGGGAGCCCTTTTCCCGGCGGACCAGGGGGGTATTCTCCCAAGCCCCGGCAAAGGGTTGCAGTTTGCCGTAACCATCCACGGCGGCCGGTAATTCCCGGCCCAGGGCGTTGACGCTCATCGACGAACCTCCTGATTTATTTCGATTCCCGAAGCCCGGGCTAACTCCAACGTTCGCAGGGCCCGTTCCACGATGGGCTTATCCACCATTTTACCGTCCACGGAAACCACCCCCGAGCCCCGCTCTTCGGCTTCCTTAATGGCCGCGGTGATCCTGAGGGCCCGGTCGATTTCCTCCCGTGTGGGGGTATAGACGGCGTTCACCAGGGGTATTTGTAGGGGATGGATAACCGATTTTCCGTCAAAACCCAACTGTTTAGCCAGTTTTGTTTCCCGAATAAAACCTTCCTCGTTATTCACGTCCGAATAAACCGTATCGATAGCCATGATGCCCGCGGCTCGGGCCGCCATGACAAGGAGGCTTCGGGCGACGAAGATTTCCGTTCCCTCGGGCGAACGGGTCGTATGCAGGTCGGTTACGTAGTCCTCTGCCCCGATGGCGATGGCCGTAAGACGGGGACTGGCCAGGGCTATTTCCCGGGCGTTGAGAATGCCCTTGGCGCTTTCTATGGCAGCCATAAGCCTGGTTGAACCCACGGGACGACCGTATTTCCGTTCCGCCGCCTCTACGACCCCTTCCATTACGTGGATGTCCTCGGGGGTTTCGGTCTTTGGAAGCCTGATCGCGTCGACCCCCGCGGCGACCATGGCGTACACGTCATCCCTGCCAAAGGGACCGTCCAGGCTATTAATCCGGACCACCTTTTCAATTTCCCCGTAAAAAAGGGTTTTTAGGGCGTTGAAAACCAAAAAACGAGCCGCGTCTTTTTCCTTTAGGGCCACCGAGTCTTCCAAATCGAACATGATCGAGTCGGAACGGTAAATGTGGGCATCCTTTACCATGCCCGAATTATTCCCTGGCACGTAGAGCATGGTTCTTCGAAGCTTCATTTAAAAGCCTCCCATGCTATCGGAGCCGGATCGTCGGATGCCCGGAGAAGGGCGGCCGAAAGCCGAGCTCGGATGGTACAGTCTAGGGCTCCCTTATCCTGCAGACGGAGGCGGCAGGATTCCACCGCGAAGAGCCTTAGGGTTTCATGGACTACCGAACGAATTTGTTCCCCAAACCGTATCGCGGTGGCCCCTTCTATATCGATTTGGTACGGATTTCCCGGAGGGCTCCCCTTTTCTAGGGGTTCCACTGTAATAAGCACGTCGCTGGACTCTAGGGTTCCCGCGGACGCGGTTTTCGTAATGCGCATGGTGCCGTTCCTCCTGCTAATGGCGGGTTGTTCCCGCGATGATTTTTTTGATTACCTCCGCCGCTTCGGGGGATTGTAAATACCGTAGGGTTGTTTCCGGTACCAGACTTTTCAGTGTTTGCCAGTCCCCTGTCCGCAGGGCTTCCCGGACACTCGACGCGCTGATTGCTTTTCCATCCGCTTCAGCTCGAGGTAGCTCAAGGGCCTCGATTCCCAGGGGGGGAAGCAATTCTTTCATCAGGCTGTTGTATAGATTGGTTACCGGACAGTAGGGCTCGGTTCCCATAAAGCGGGCGGTGATTCCCAACGATGGGGCGATACGGGTACCGAAAAGTTGGACATCCAACCGAGCGTGGACTTCCGTGGCCCGGGATTTTTCCTTTAAAAAATAGGTGGGAAAGGTGGCTTCGGAAATAAGGTAGGGACCGCTGGGGATGACCGCCACGTTCGGTAGATCCGCCGTTCCTTGCCGAACCAGATCAAGACGAACCGCCGCGGGGAAGGATGATTTATCGGCCTCCAATACAAAAACCACCAGGGTCCCGCACCGAGCGCTAGCCCGTTCAATAAGACTCCGATGTCCCAGCGTAAAGGGGTTGCAGTTAACCACCACCGAACCGACCACGTGCTGTTGCTGGGGAATCAAATCCCCGGGGCTAGAAGTGACGACGGTATCGGGCCGGGTGGGTACGCCAGGGTACCCCTGTCGGGATAACTCCGCTATCGTTGAATCAACCCATCGATAAAAACTTCGGCGGTCACTTTCCATCAAGATGGCCCCCGGCGCAGATGCCTTAGCGTTTGACCGGTCGTTTTCCGAGGACGCCAAAAGGACGAAACCGAGGGACTCAAAAATTAGACGGTTCTTTGGGGCGGTAAAAACCCGAAGCAGACTTCGGTTTCGGTCGTGGGCTTCGGTAATGATTCTGGAAATCGCTATCGCCGCTAAACCTTCCCCTTCCAGAAGGGGATCCACCGCCACTTCTTTGATAATATTTCCCCACAGGGATGCGGATGCGGCGATTCTTCCGTCGTAACGGACCAGGACCATCAATTCCACATCCCGTTCCGGGTCCAAACCCCGTTCTATCAGGAACGGTTCCGCTTCGAGCCGAGCGGCCTGGGTAAGAGGATAGTGAACTTCCACCTGTACGCGGTACGGATCCATGGAGACATTGTAGATGACAAATTAATTTCCAGAAGTCGGACAAAACCCGTTTTTTTTGTAGGACATACTCTGACAGGACCCGGTTTTTTCTTATTTAGTTTAACGAAGGTTGAGCAATGGGACTTTTTACCACCACCACTAGACCTGCAACCTATATTCCACCATTTTTATAGCGCCCATAGGGTTCTTTGCTCAACCTTCGTTGAAGTACCCTTGGCCTAATCGATCAGTTTGTTCCTAAAAACATACTCCACGATTTGGGCGTTATTTTCCAGAGAAAGCTTTTCTAATAATCGGGAACGGTAGGTGCTGATTGTTTTAACGCTAAGGGCTAGTTGATCGGCGATCTCTCCGACGGTTTTCCCCCGGCCGATAAGGAGCATAACCTGGGTTTCCCGTTCAGAAAGCAATTCGTGGGGTTTTGATCGATCGGCTCCCCGGAGGCTTTCCATCACCAGGTCGCTTACCTTGGGACTCAGGTAGGCACCCCCACCGGCGATAGTTCGAATCGCCGCGACGAGTTCCTCCGGGGCGCTGGATTTGTTAAGACAACCCGAAGCTCCAAGCCGAAACGCCCGGACGGCGTACTGTTCTTCCGGTTGAATAGATAGCATCAAAATAGGGGTTTCTGGTTGGATATCCTTGAGTTCCGGAAGCGCGGTCATCCCATCCTTTCCGGGAAGCGATATATCCAGGATAATCACATCATATTTCTTTTTTTTCGCCATTTCCAAGGCCGCGAAGGCATCATTTGCCTCATCCACCGTATCCACGTACACTGAACTGGAAAGAATTTGCCCCAAACCCTTCCGAATCAAGGGATGATCATCGGCGATCAGGACTCTAAGCATTTTGTACCTCCCCCGGTTTATGATTTGGCAACCGGGCGATCATCATGGTTCCACCATTGGGGCCAGGGAATAGTTCGAAGGAACCTCCCAAGTAGGAACACCGTTCCCGCATCCCAGCGATGCCAAAAGAAGTGTTGGCATCCCGGCGTGCTGGGTCAATCCCTACACCGTTATCCCGGATCGTCAAACTTATCCATTCGGTATTGATCGAAAGCCTAATCTCCGCTTTGGTGGCCTGGGAATGTCGAGCGATGTTGGTCAGGTTCTCCTGTAGAAGCCTGAAAATCGTGGTTTTTGTTTTATAATCCAAGTCTTGGGGCGTTATATCGGAAAGGAAATCACATTCCACCGTGCTCCAATGCCGGAAATCGTTCACCAGCCATTCCAAGGCTTCCGATAGGGAAAGGGTATCCAACACCGAGGGTCGTAATCGGGTAGATATGGATTTTACGGACTCCAGGGCTAAATCGGTATACTCCAACAGTTCTGAGAGTTTTTCTTCCATCGTTCGTTGCGCCAACTGGGCATTGTTCTTTGTCCAGTAGAGGCCAATTTTTAGGGCTGTCAGGGTTTGACCCAATTGATCATGGACTTCCCGGGCAATTTCGGCTCGCTCCTCTTCCCGGGCATCGTGGATATGGGCCGATAGGGCCCGCAACTCCTGGGTCCGCCGCTCTAAAGAAAGAATACGGAGCTTAAAAATAATAAAAAGAATTAAAAGTCCCATAAGGATGAAGATTACAATTCCTTGGGGGCTCATCCAAAAAGGAGGAACCACTTCGACCAGGATTGATGAACCGTTTTCGTTCCAAACACCCCGATTCCCCGCGCCCGCCGCGATGAACCGGTACGTTCCGGGGGCTAAACGGGGAACGATAGCCCGGTTCGATGCCCCTAGATAGTAACGTTGGCTCTGTTTTCCCTCTATTCGCAGGGCGAATAGATTTTTTCCTGGATCGGTAAAATCAAGAACCGCCAGGGTAAGGGCAAAGGCGCTGGCGGAATAGGGGACCTTAATGGGATTTTTTGACGAGGGAATACGGTTGCTCCGTTCCTCGGGTCCTGTTTTTTCCAGAGGCATCAGGGAAACGATCCGCACCGCCGGTGGATCGGTCCTATCCTCAAGGGATCGGGGATTGAAAAGATTAAATCCCTTGATCCCTCCAAAGGCAAGCTGACCATCCTGTAAACGAAGGGATGCTCCGGGGGCAAAATGATCATCCTGCAGGCCATCGGAGCGGGTCCATCGTTTCATATCCTCCGAAGATGGATCGTAACTCAGGAGCCCCATTTCCGTGGAAAGCCAAAGGGTTCCAGTCCCGTCTTCGGCGATTCCAAAGACGCTGGGCCTCCGGGGTAAAAAACCCAAATTGACTGGTCTAATACGAAGGCTTCCTCCCGCCATTTCGTATCGATCCAGACCTGAACCGGTTCCTATCCAAACATTATTTTTAGAATCCCGGAGAAGGTAGTAGATGGAAACATCGCTGGTAGATCTTTCGGTTCCATCCTGGGAAGGAAACTGTTCCACCACCCCAGTCCGGGGGTCTATACGTTGCAGTCCCCCGTCCCAGGTTCCTACCAACAGGTTACCGTTCCCATCTTCTTGGATGCTTCGAACCGATCGGCCTCCAAGCCCCTCGCCGGAATTAGGTTTATAGGTGTATCTTTTTCGGGTACCGTCAGCCTTGAGTTCCACCAACCCCGATCCCTCTAAACCCACCCACAGATTTTTTTCCCGGTCTTCGTACAGGGCCCACACCACCGGGCCACCTTCGGCGGCGATGCCCGAATCTTCTCCCAACCCTAAGCTAACGGCCTTAGCCGTTTCGGTACGAGGATCGAATTTAAAAAGACCCGCCCCATCGGTCCCCACGAACAGATTCCCCTGGGAATCGTATAACACTGAACACAAACGGTTGCTGTTTAGGCCGGATGCTTGTCCAAACATACGATACGTCCGGGCTTCCAGGTTGTATCGAACTAAACCTCCGCCGTCGGAGGCGACCCAAAGGTTTCCGTCGGGGGCTTCGGAAAAAGAACGAACCGTCCCTGCGGGTAGAGCTCCTTTCTTTCCGGCTCTATGGAGCCCAAAGGCCATGGCTCCGGGGTTTCCAATGGAAATCCCTCGATCCTTTGTTCCTATCCACATCATTCCAGTTTTATCTCGAATAATCGATCGGATAAGGTCTCCCGATAACCCCCCCGGAGGATTTTCGTGGGTACGAATTTGGGCGTTAAGCGTTCCCTCACCATTAAAAATCGCGATCCCTAACCCCTCGGTCCCTACCCAAATTTTCCCCGATTGATCCGTCGCGATAGTTCGGATTATAGACCGATCTCCCCCCTGGTCTTGGGGTATGGATACCCGCCGGGACGAAAAGGAACTCTGCTCCCCCTCCGAAGGGGATAACACAAAAAGGCCGTTTCCCTCCGTTCCAATCCAGATATTTCCCCGTTCATCTTCGCACAACGAGCGGACCGTCGAATTGAGGCCCACCAGGGGTAGTTGAACCCGAAGGATAGGGTCCCCGGCCACGTCGCTGTGGTTCATGACCAAAAGTCCCCCATTGGTGGTACCGATCCATAGTCGACCTTGATGATCGTAGAGAAGCGATCGAACAATGTTAGAAGACAACGAAGAGTTACCCATCGTGTATCGATAGAACTTATTATGCCTATAATCCCATTTAGCCAGCCCCGCTCCCCCCGTACCAACCCACAGATCCCCCGAGGGAACCGCCGCTAAAGAATAGATTAGATCGCTTCCTGGGCTGGACCCTTGGGGCCCCTTCTCCTTAAATTGATCGATTCGACCGGTTTCAGGATCCAAACGATTCAACCCTCCCCCGTCGGTACCGATCCACAGCTCCCCGTTTTTTCCTTCCGCCAACGCAAAAATCACCGAACCGCTGATCGACGTTTCCGCTGGACCTCCTGGCTTAAAAGAGACCAGTTCGTTTCCATCGTAACGGTCCAGGCCTCCAAAGGTCCCAGCCCACATAAAGCCCCGCCGATCTTGTAAAAGACAATATACCGAATCGTTGGATAACCCATCTTCTGAGGAAATCGTGGAAAAGTACAGATCCCCGTAATCAGCCTCGGAGAAGACCCAGGAAAGGGGGATTAAAAGGACTGTAGATAGGATGAAGAAAAGACGTCCGAAATTCATGGATTTGTAGTATACCATATCTTGTTCAACGAAGGTTGAGCAAGTTGTAGGTTTGCCCCTGCTTTTGGTGTACCCCGTACTTCAGTACCGGGTCTATAGCGCCATAAGGTTTATTTGCTCAACCTTCGTTGAAGTAAATAACCATAGATACCTACCTCGTGCTATAATAGAAAAATATGATTATTCAGGCTCGTCATCATTGGTTTTTGTATCCTTTTTTTAAGGCCTACTCCCGATACGCTACCCGGTTCAGTTTTTCTAACATTCAGGTTTTTTCCTCCGTTCACGATCAGGGGCTTCCTATCCTTCTGTTGGGAAACCACACCAGCTGGTGGGACGGATTTTGGGCGGAATATGTTAACCTTTCGTATTTTAAACGAAAACCCTACGTCATGATGTTGGAAGAACAGTTACGTTCCCGTCTGTTTCTTCGGGGCGCGGGAGCTTTTTCTATAAACAAACAAAGCCGATCGGTGGTCGAATCTATTCGATACGCGACAGAAATTTTGGGTCATAGGGAAAACATACTAATCCTGTACCCCCAGGGAGAAATACGATCCTCCCATGAATTTCCCCTTCGCTTTGATAAGGGATGGTTTCGAATTTTATCCCGTCAAACCCAACCGGTGCAGGTAGTATTTTTAATCGCGTTAACGGATTATTTTTCCAGCCCAAAGCCGAGCCTTTCGTTATACCTCTATGATTTTCCCTTCCATGGTCAGGGCCTTTCGGATCTAGAGGGGGACTTTAATCGGGCGTTAGAACGGAGTTTACAGCAACAGAGGAACCTGGTATGATAATTATCTACGGTTTTTCCCTTCTGTGCGCTGTTTTCCTAATTTTTCAGACGGTTATCCTGCTGATCAACGTAGTTTCGGAAAAAATAATTTCACCCTACTCCGTGAATCAGTATCCCCCCGCTATACTTGTCCCAGAACAGGAACTTCTTTCGATTCTCATTCCCGCTCGAAACGAGGCTGACCGTATCGGGGCCCTTTTAGATGATCTTTTGCGATCGGATTATGAAAACCTAGAGATTTTGGTGTACGATGACGCATCCACCGATAGCACAGCTGACATCATCCGTCGTAAAATGTCCGGGGATTCTCGGATCCGCCTCCTTTCGGGGTCCGCTTTACCAGAAGGGTGGGGGGGTAAAAATCACGCCTGCCATCGACTCGCTCTGGAAGCCCGGGGACGATATTTTCTATTTTTAGACGCCGATGTCCGATTGGATCCGAACATACTCCCTTTTACCGTGGATTATGTAAAACGTTACGATTTAACTTTGCTATCCCTATTTCCTTGGCAAGATATGGAGTCTCTGGGAGAAAAGGCAACGGTTCCCTCCATGTATTGGGTTCTTTTGAGTCTCCTCCCCTTACCCCTGGTTCGGAGGAGTCCCAATCCCGCTTTTTCCGCGGCCAATGGCCAGTTTATGCTCTTTGACGCTCCTCGGTATCGATATTTTCGATTCCACGAACAGGTCCGCCACTTTAATGTGGAGGATATCCTGATCAGCCGTTGGATCAAAAAGCAGGGACTTAAAATCGATGTCAAAATATCGGAGAAAAATCTCCGATGTCGGATGTACACGGGATACAGGGCCGCCCTGTCAGGTTTTTCCCGGAGCCTTTTTCAGTTTTTTGGTGGAAGCGTGGTAGCTACCCTCCTCTTTACCCTGATCACCACGGGAGCTTGGACCCTGTGGCTTTTTCCACCATCAAACCTTCCCCTGGGCTCCTGGGGTGGGTTCCTTTGCCTGTTTTTAGCTTGGAACCTCCGGCTCCTCATCGCTGTAAAGCTTGGTCTCAATCTTATACAGGGACTTATTTTGGGACCATTGCAACAGTTATCATGGCTTGGTATGGTAACTCTAGCCCTATTTCGTCGTTTCCGAGGGAAAAACGTTTGGAAAAATCGTACAATTGTTTTCAAGTGATCCAAAAGAAATGGCTAGGTCCCCTGATGTCTTTCTTCGTCCTTATGGCAATTCCAACCCTGGAAGCTCAAACTTACGAGGAGCAGTTTTATTATGCCTACATCCATTCTCGAATGGACCTTTGGGAACATCTAACCCAGGGGTTGCAAAAGGAATTTGACGCCACCGCAGATACCCGTACTCTCCGTAGCTTGGTTTTAGCCCAATACGGTCTTATCCCCTATAAAATTTCAAAAAAGACAGAAAAGAATCTAGGAATAATTGAAAAATTGATAACCAACGCAGAAAAAAATATCCGGGAATTGATCCTCCGGGAGCCGGATCAAGGGGAACCCTACGCCTTCTTGGCGGGCTTGTTTGGGTATAAAATTGGGATAAATCCTCTTTCGGCCATCGTAAACGGTCCCCGAAGCTCAGAAGCTCTGAAAAAGGCTCTCTCTCTCTCTCCCCAGAACCCCTTTGTGCAACAAGTGGCAGCCCAAATCGAATATTTTACACCATCCCTCTTTGGGGGATCAAAAACCATGGCCGTTGTACTTTTTGAACGTGCGGTAGGTAGTTATGAAGCTTCTGGAAATCCCCCATCAAAAAATTGGGTTTACTATAACACCCTTTTAGGATTAGCCCAGGCCTATGAAGCCACTGGAAAAATCACCCAGGCGGATAGGGTTTATCGACGGATTCTTACATTGGAGCCGGGGTTTGTTTGGGTGAGGGATACGGTGTATCCTCTGTTTAAACGAAAGTACTTCAACGAAGGTTGAGCAATTGATAATGGAATTTAGTATTGATAATGGAGTTTAGCTATGAAATTAGTAACGGTTTTTGAAAGTACCGATCGTTTATCCGCAGAAATGGCTGAAGGATTGCTGAAGGATAGCCAAATCCTCACCCTTTTACAGTGTGATGATGGGGCGGGCCTTTTCCCCGGGATAGAAAGCTATTTTGGTTGCCGAATTCTCGTTCGAGAAGAGGATGAAACCAAAGCGCGCCAAGTTTTAGATACTTCAACGAAGGTTGAGCAACCTACACCCTAACAAAGAGGGGGAGGTACTCATCCTTCTTTTTCAACGGCGTTTTATACTCCCGGTTCCAAATCTTTTTCCATAATGAACTTACGGTATGGTGGGTGTAAAATAGCCGTTCCCGGTACAGTTTCCCTAGCCCCTCGCGGATCTTCTCCTCCGGTACTCCTGCCATAACCGCGTGCACGACGGTTCGTTTTTTACCCCAGTGTATGCGAAATTCCTTCTGATAATTGTGATACATCACGTAACACATAAGTCGAGCCAGGCCGTTGGCCACGTTGCGGACAAAACATACCGATTCCCGATGGTAGGCCGCTAGATCCTTTCGGAACTCCCGATCCATGTAATTGACCGGAAATAATTCATTGGAGATATTCCGAGGAGCCTTTGATGAGTAGGTTTTATGGGTAAAGGTCCCGTCCTGCATGGCTTCTCTAAGGACGGCAATTAATTGCAGAGCCCGAGGATACACCCGGTGCTCATCGGTCCTAAACTCAAGGGACGGAAGGGTTGTCCGATTCCATAGGGTCGGCATGAGTTCCAACAGTTCGGTAAAAGCCTTCAACAGGGTCTGCCGCGGAGGCTTAAACGTGTGTTCGATCTTCTCCCGTTGGACCTTCTGCGCATCGGTCATCCGGCCTTTTCTCCGCAGGGTGGCGTGGGTAAATCCATACAGGAATTGGGAATCCGTTCCCACGAGGATGTTGATGTTGTTGGGATGGTATTGGGAGCCGTCAAAGGATTCAAAGCCGTCAGCGGTGAGGCCGCCGGTCAACGTCAGGGTACTCAGGCAGTCGACATGAAAGAGCAGGCTGTTTCGGCTGAGGCGTTCGAGCCGATTTTGGGCGCTGGCGACGGAGCAGTGCTGGTGTTTGGCCATGGCACTGAGGCTCTCGCCACAGGATACCGCTCGATGAAACTCCTGGTAAGATAAGGTTTTCTTGGTGTAGTAGTCCAGAAGAAAGATCCGTTCGGTGAAGGTTCTTCCGCAGGCCTTGCACTTAAAGCGATCAAGGGTCCCCGCCACGAGGGTCGTGTAGGAGTTATAGTAGCGGAAGGGGGCTATGTGGGCCTTTTTCACCGCCTCTGGGTGGTGGAACTCGCACTGTGGGTTAGGGCAAAAGGGTGGATTATCCATAGATACCTCCACCCCAACTACGCCCTTATCCTGCGAAATGCTTTAATACTTCAACGAAGGTTGAGCAAATAAAACATGAAACGCTATAGAAACGGTAGAATCAAGGAAGTCCTTCTAGTAATGGGGCTAAAAACTACCAATGCTCAACCTTCGTTGAAGTACCCTCAGACCTCCACCCCAATGTCTTTTCTGTAACCCATTCCTTCAAATTGTATACCATCCATGGCCGCATACGCCCGTTTGCGAGCTTCGGAAACATCGGGGCCCCATGCAGATACGGATAAGACGCGGCCTCCGGAAGTTCGAAGAATACCCCCCTCCGTAGCCCCCTTACCCAGGGCACACGAAAGAGCATCGGCATCCAAAGTGGCTCCGGCCACAAAAAGCTGGGCCCCTCCCGGATTTTCTGGGCTCTTAAAAAAAGACGGGTTCACCGCGATAGGATCTCCTTTTCGGTAGGGGCCGGGATACCCTTGTGCCACCGCCACCGGAGCACACTGGACGCCGCTTTTCCACCGAAGGGGATAGTTATCCAAGTGACTCTGGTTTATGGCTTGGCAGATTTCCGCAAAATCATCTTCCATAAGGGGAAGAACCGCTTGGGTTTCCGGATCTCCGAGGCGAACGTTATATTCTAAGAGGTAACAGCGCCCTTGATGAACCATGAGGCCAAAAAAGATAAAACCTCGGTAGTCAAAGCCCTCATTCTGGATACCCCGCAGGGTCGGTTCTAGAATGGCGGTCTGAAAATCCTCCATATCGGTGGGGGAAAAATCTTCCACCGGAGCGATGGCTCCCATTCCACCAGTATTGGGTCCTTGGGCTCCATCAAAACGACGTTTATGATCCCTGGCGGGTATGAAGGGTGCGATTGTTTTTTTTCCACGAGGTCCGATCGAGACTGCCGCAAGGATTGAAATTTCTTTCCCAGAAATAAAATCTTCCAAAATTACGGTTTTTCCCGCATCGCCTAGGTTTTGATTTCTCATAAAGGATTCGAGTGCTTCCTCAGCTTCCCCAGCATTCTGAGCTATCACCACACCCTTACCGGCCGCGAGGCCATCGGCTTTAATGACTAAAGGAACCACATGTGTCGAGGGGGTGGAAAAATGGGTCTTAGCAAGGTTTAAAGCTTCGTCGTAGGTATGGACCGTTCTGCTGTTTGCGGATCGTACTCCGTATTTTCCCATGAAATCCTTGGCGTATGCTTTACTAGCCTCTAGTCGTGCTGCCGCTTTAGTGGGACCAATAATAGCTAAACCGGCTTCCCGAAAACGGTCTACAATGCCCTCGGCCAAGGGCGCTTCGGGACCTACCACGGTTATATCTATACCTTCACTTTTAGCGAAGTTAATTAAGAATATCTGAGCTTCCGTTTCCGCAGGATCTCCTGGGAGGGCAATATTGCGGCAACGCCGCTCAAGAGCGGTACCCCCATTACCCGGCGCTACATACACCCGTTCGCAATGGACGCTCTGGGCCAATTTCCACGCCAGGGCATGTTCTCGTCCTCCCGAACCAATAACTAGGAATTTCATCTCTTTTTCCTTTTTTTAGTTCAACGAAGGTTGAGCAACAACCCCTTATGCCGCCACCTGTAGCCCTTTAAGTCCATGTATAAACGTTCCTATGGGGTTCAAAGGGTGATGTGCTCAACCTTCGTTGAAGTACTAATGCCTAAAATGACGTAATCCGGTAAACACCATGGCGATCCCATGCCGGTTGCAAGCCTCTATGGATTCCTTGTCCCGTATTGATCCCCCAGGCTGGATAATACTGCGGATTCCCGAGCGGGCGGCCACTTCTACCACATCGGAGAAGGGGAAAAAGGCGTCCGACGCAAGCACCCGTGGGCCTTCTCCATCGTTCAATATCGGTAATCTATCTTCTTTTGCCGCTTTGATATTGAGAATTGCCCGTTCTAAGGCCTGTTCTGCAGCCCATATACGGTTGGTCTGGCCGCCCCCGATGCCGATAGCCGATCGGTGTTTTACGACCACGATGGCGTTGGATTTTACGTACGTAACCACCCGAAGGCCAAAAAGTAGGTCTTCCAAATCCTCGGCCGGGGGAACGGTACGGGTGACTACCTCCCATTTTTCAAGGAGTTTCTGATCCGTCGTTTGAACCAGCAGTCCCCCATCGACGCCGATGTACTCCATAGTTCCTTTCGGTGGGAGGGTTGCTTTTAAAAGCCGGAGGTTCTTTTTCTTCTTCAAAATTTCCAACGCCGGAGGGCTAAAACTGGGAGCCACGATGATTTCAAGGAATAATTCTCCGAGCTTCCCCGCGGTCGCTTCGTCCACCTCCGTGTTACACGCCACAATGCCTCCGAATATCGATACGGGATCGCAGGCGTAGGCCCGATTGTAGGCCTCCAAGAGGTTTGATCCCAACGCGACTCCGCAGGGGGTATTGTGTTTTACCGCCACACAACAAATGGACTCGTTCTCCGTCGTCCTCTTGGTTCCGGCTCCCACCAGGCTCCGAGCTTCCTCGGCTCCCAACGCTTCTATACCCCAGAGGGGGAAGCCAAAGGCCGCTACGGTTTTCCAGGCCAGGTCTAGGTCTCGGATGTTGTTGTAGCTCAATTCTTTACCCTGCAGTTGCTCCATGGCTCCCAGGGCACCTGGGCTATCCGTGTGGAGGTAGAGGGCCGCCGATTGATGCCCGTTTTCTCCGTACCGGAGTTCCTGTTTCTTGGCCAGGCTTAAGGGATAATAGGAGGGGAAATCATCCTCCAGCAGGTATCGAGAAATGGCGGCATCGTAGGCCGAGGTAAGGTTGAAAACCTTACCCGCCAGGTGTTTTCGCCAATCCCTACGCCCCCGGTTTTCCTGTTCTTTTCCGATTTCTGTCTTACGGCCCCTTTTTTCTTCGCTTGCTTTTAATTCTTCCATTACTAAGGGATAGTCGGTGGGGTCGGTGAGGACGATCACGTCCTGATAGTTCTTTGCCGCTGAACGGAGCATGGTTGGGCCACCGATATCGATAAACTCGATAGTCTGGTCGAGGGAAAGTCCCGCTTGAACCTTTTCGAAAAAGGGATACAGGTTGACGCACACCAGGTCGATGGGTTCAAGCCCCAGGGCGTGGAGGGTTTCCATGTGGGAAGCCTCGTCCCGCCGAGCCAAAAGCCCCGCGTGAATCGCCGGATGGAGGGTTTTCACCCGCCCGTCAAGGCATTCGGGGAAACCGGTTACCGCTGAAACGTCGGTCACTGGCAGTCCCTGTTCAACCAGGTATTTGGCCGTTCCTCCGGTGGAAAGAATTTCCCAAAGCGAGTCCGTAAGAAAACGAGCTAATTCAAGAATTCCCGATTTATCATACACGCTGATCAAGGCCCGCCTCTTCATCTAACCATCTCCTTTACTATCATCACCACTCCCTCCACGAGAGCCTTATGTTCTTCCTCATGAATGCGATCGGCCAGAGTTTCCACCGTATCACGGGGCAAGACCGGTACCCGCCGTTGAAGAAGGATTGGTCCCGTATCGGTACCCCGATCAACCAGGTGTACCGTACACCCCGATTCTTTGTCTCCGTTATCTAAAACCGCCCGGTGAACCCGATCTCCGTACATGAGCGCTCCCCCATATTTTGGAAGCAGGGAAGGATGAATGTTGATAATTCGGTTCTCGTAGGTCTCCAAGATCCTTCCCCTAAGGATGGATAGGAAACCCGCTAACACTATAAGGTGCACCCCCCGATTTTGACATTCCTGTAAAATTCGATCCGAAAGATCCTCCTGCCGCTCTTCCTTGGAAAGCCGACGGTTGGGAAGCAGGAGAATCGCCGGTTTCCCGGCCCCTTCAGCACGGACCAACCCATAGGCACCTTCCCGATCGCTTATTACCACCTCGATGCGGGCATCAGCGAGTTCTTTCGATGCTTCAGCATTCAACAGGGCCTGAAGGTTTGTACCGTTTCCAGAAATAAGGACACCGATCTTGATGGGGGGCTTATGATCGAACAAGGACGACCTCGCCAAGTCCAGGATTTTTACCACTGGGATTTTGCTTCCCCGCGCTCGCTATATAGGGATCAACCCGGCCTATTATCCAGGATGGAAACCCTTGGGCATCGAGAAACTCGACCGCCCGTGGGGCGTCCTCGGGATCTAACGCAAGCACCATGCCTATTCCCATATTGAAGGTATTGAACAATTTTTTTTGTAGTTCCCCATCCCTTTCTTGGCCCAGGCTCTGGGCTATTCGGCTGAAAATTGGCGGTCGAGGCCAGGAGTCCTCAAAAATGGTGGCCCTATGGGGTTCAGCAAACATACGGGGGATGTTTTCATAAAATCCCCCTCCGGTGATGTGGGCCATCCCCTTTATGGGAACCTGTTCCAAAAGACGGAGGATAGGCCGTACGTAGAGGCGGGTGGGTTCCAACAATGCCAGCCCCATAGGCATCCCCCCAAAATCCTCATTTAAATCGGGAATGAGTTTTCGTATCAAGCTGAACCCGTTGGAATGGGGACCCGAGGAGGCGATTCCTACCAACAAGTCCCCGTTTTTAATGGTTTTCCCGTCTATAATATTTTTCCGGTCCACGATCCCCACGGCGAAGCCCGCGATATCGTATTTCCCCCGGTCGTAGAAGCCCGGCATTTCAGCTGTTTCGCCACCCAAAAGGACGCAGTCCGTCTCGTTACAGCCCACGGCGACGCCTTTGACCATGTCCGCCGCCACAGAGGCGTCTAGTTTCCCGCAGGCCAGATAATCTAAGAAAAAAAGAGGCCGAGCGCCGTGGCAGAGAATATCGTTGACGCACATGGCCACACAATCGATGCCCACGGTATCGTATTTTCGCATTTTAAAGGCGATATCGAGCTTGGTGCCCACCCCGTCGGTTCCCGAGACCAGCACCGGGTCCTCCATCCCTTGGCCCGCGGAAATCAGCTCCTTGAGGGAAAACATTCCCGCGAAACTGCCGATTTCGTTGATTACCGCCCGGCGCAAGCTTCCCTGCTTAACCGTCCCTGCGGCTAGGTCCCGGTACTTTTCAACGGCCCGGTACCCCTCTTCTATATCCACGCCCGCTTGTTTATAGTCCATATTTCCCCTTTTTTAGTTCAACGAAGGTTGAGCATAGGATTTATTAGGCCCCACCGCTGGGTGTAAACCCAATTTTATTCCCCTTTTATAGCGTCTTGGGATTCATTTGCTCAACCTTCGTTGAAGTACCTTCACCCTATTCCGAGTTCTCGGGGATCTCCATGTGAACCGGGACCGGGTACTCCCCCGTAAAGCACCCAAGACAGTATCCTCCCACCCCGTCTAGGGCTTCGATAAGCCCTTCCTTCGATATGAAAGCTAGGCTGTCGGCTCCAATGGCCTTACAAATTTCTTCCACACTGCTTTCGTTTCCGATCAGTTCCCGTCGGTGGGGCGTGTCAATGCCGAAGTAGCAGGGGTACCGTACGGGGGGGGAGCATACCCGAAAGTGGACCTCCTGGGCCCCCGCTTCCCGAAGGAGCATCACCAAGCGTCGGCTCGTGGTTCCCCGAACGATGGAATCGTCGATGATCACCACCCGTTTCCCCTGGACTTCACTGCGGACCACGTTGAGCTTTACCGATACGGCCCGTTCCCGCAGTTCCTGACTGGGGGCGATGAAGGTCCGGCCTACGTATTTACTTTTCACTATTCCCAGGCCAAAGGGCGTTCCCGTAGCCCGACCGTACCCAATGGCCGCTGGGACCCCCGAATCGGGAACCCCAATCACCAGGTCCGCCGGGACGGCCGATTCCCGGCCCAGCTTTTCCCCCGCCCGGATTCGGGAAAGGTACACGTCCACCCCGTCTATGGCACTGTCGGGGCGGGCGAAGTAGATATACTCGAAGGCGCATACCGAGCGGCGGGTTTTTTCCCCAAAGTTAAAGGATAAAACTCCGTGGCTATCGATCATCACAATTTCCCCGGGTTCTACATCCCGGACGAATTGGCCCCCCACCGCGTCGATGGCGCAAGATTCGCTGGCCAGTACCCACCCGCCATCGATGGACCCTAGACAGAGGGGCCTAATCCCATGGGGGTCCCGGGCCCCGACTAGGGTGTTTTCGGTCATCACCACCAGGGCGTAGGAACCTTTGATGAATTGGATCGTATCGGTCAAGGCCTTTTCAAGGCCCTTTTTGTAGTTCTTGGCGATCAGGTTGATGATCACCTCGCTATCGCTGGAGGATACAAAGCCCACACCCGAATCTTCCAGCAGTTCCCGGATCACGTCGGCGTTGGTCAGATTCCCGTTGTGGGCCACCGCGATGGATCCTAGTTTAAACCGGCTGACGAAGGGTTGGGCGTTTTCTAGGGTACTGGAACCAGCGGTGGAATAGCGAACGTGACCGATGGCCAGGGAACCCTGGATCTTTGCCAGGGTAACTGGATCAAACACCTCTCCCACCAAGCCCATACCTTTGTACGCTTCGATGGCTCCGCCCTTTGCCGTGGCGATCCCAGCGCTTTCCTGTCCCCGATGTTGGAGCGCGAAGAGTCCGTAGTATACCAGGGGGGCTACATTGCGGTTCGTATCCTCCGTGAACACCCCGAAGACCCCGCACGCATCCCTCAATTTATCGTCCCCCGGTCTAGCGTCCCCGGGTTTATCAAGCTGATATTCCACAAATCCTCCGTCCACTAGAGCCTATCCGTCTATACCCCAATCCGGTTGAGAATTTCCACGTAGGCCTCTTTCACATTCCCCAGATCCCGGCGAAATCGGTCTTTATCGAGTTTCTCGTTGGTTTTGGCATCCCAGAATCGGCAGGTGTCCGGGGATATTTCATCGGCTAAAACAAGGTTGCCGTCGTTGGTTCTGCCGAATTCGAGTTTAAAATCGATAAGCTTAATTCCCCGATCAAGGAAGAAGTCCCGCAATATTTCGTTGATTTTTCCCGTGAGTCTATAAATTTCCTCGATTTCCTGGAACGTCGAGATCCCTATGGCCACAGCGTGGTAATCGTTGATCAATGGGTCCCCCAGTTCGTCGTTTTTATAGGAGAGTTCAAAAACCGTCGTTTTAAGCGGCCTTCCCTCGGCAAGTCCCAGTCGTTTGGCCATGGAACCGGCGGCCACGTTCCGGACTATCACCTCTAGCGGTACGATGCGGACCCGTTGGCAGAGCATATCTCGATCGTTGAGTCGTTGTACAAAGTGGGTGGGAACTCCCTGGGATGTTAAAAGCTCAAAGAGACCCGAGGCGATTCGATTGTTGAGAATTCCCTTATCCTCGATTTGTCCTTTCTTTTCCCCGTTAAAGGCCGTAGCGTCGTCCTTATAATGGATAATCACCAAATCCGGATCGTCGGTGGCGTATACTTTTTTCGCTTTCCCCTCGTATTCTTGAGCCTTTTGGATGACGTTCTTCGGGTCCTTCATAATTCCACTCCTTGCGCGTTTTCTTTTGCGAAATCCGCCTTCATATTGATTCTGAAGGTGGAAACCTTCTCTTTTAACTCCGGATAAGAAAGGGAAAGGATTTGACAGGCTAAATAAGCGGCGTTGGAGGCGTTATCGATTCCCACGGTGGCTACGGGAATTTGCTTGGGCATTTGAACTATGGAAAGCAGGGCGTCCAGGCCCCCAAGCCCCCCGGATGTGAGGGGTACGCCAATCACCGGCAGGGTCGTCATGCTGGCGATGACCCCTGGCAGGTGGGCCGCCAAACCCGCACCGGCGATGATCACCTCGACCCCCTCTTTTTCCAATTCCTTAATTTTTTGGGCAAGCAATTCCGGCACCCTATGGGCGGAAAGTACGTGGGAAGAAAAGGGTACACCGAACTGTCTGAGTACATCGGCGGCTTTTTTCATGGTAACGGTATCGGAAGAAGAACCGAAAATGATGGCGACACGCACAGGCAGAGCCTCCCCTTCGGGAAAATAGCGGAACAACGGTCCATCGTTCCGCGGACGTACGCCGCTCGGCCCTATGAAAATACTTTATCAGCCCATAGTCGGACTATTTACGGTTGTCCGGTAGAAACGCCCCATCCGTATCATGGGGTATATATGGGCCGAAGGCTATACTGTCGATGGGCTACCCTAGCATATAAGTGGATTAAGAACAAGGGACCCCAACAATTTGACAGACCTTACAAACATAGTATAGTTAAACTAGTTCAACGAAGCTTGAGCAAGTACCGGTTGCACCCAAGCAATGGGGTGGGTAGTTCCCGCTTCCCGCGTTATTTAGCGCTAAAAGGTCCTTTTGCTCAACCTTCGTTGAAGTACCTAAGGAGTATACTATGGAAACAGATACCTTTTTTGTGCTTGGTATGGGCAATATTGGCCGTATTCTGGTCACTCGACTTAAAATTGCGGGAGTATCTTCTAAACGGATAATGGTTTACGATACCGATACAAAACGACTCGATGCGGCCGTTGAGGAGTTCGGAGTCCAACCCGTAACCCCGAACGATGACGCCCTGTATGGAGTCGATGTTTGGCTATTGGCTCCTCCACCCAAGGTTATCCCGGACTTTCTTCGACAAGTAGCCCCACGGATTACGTCCAAACAGGTGGTGGTTTCTTTCGCCGCAGCTCTACCGCTAGAAAAATTACAAACCCTTATACCTGGTATCCCCTTGGTACGAATTTTACCCAACGCACCATCATTAATTGGTAAAGGGATGAATCCGGTTACATGGGGGGCGATGGTAACTCCTAAGGCAAAGGAAGAGGTGCAATTTGTTTTGAAGGCCCTTGGGCAGAGTCTTGAGACCCCGGATGGTCGCATGAATTGGTGTGTAGGCCTGACGGGCGCCATGATGCGTTCGTTGTTACCGGTCCTAGAGGGGATGATCCAAGGGGGACTCGAAGCTGGGTTTACCGGAATAGAGGCCCGCCGCTTATCGGCCCAGGCTATGCTCGGTACGGCAGCGCTCCTTCTAGAAACAGACTTATCCATTGACGCGCTTAAAGCTTTGACGCCCATGCAAACCCTCGATGAAGCTGCTCTTGCTCGAGTTATTCTGGATGCTGTCCGATCTTGCTATGAAAAAACCGAGGTTAACCAAAAGAAACTACTGGAGATGACCGGCTTGTAAGGGCTGGGTTCGTTAGTTTAACGAAGGTTGAGCAAGTACCGATTCTACCCTAGTAATGGAGTAAGGTATTCCAAGGTTCCCTATTTTATAGCGGCCCCAGGTCCTTTTGCTCAACCTTCGTTGAAGTACCTATTCCCAAAAACAAGAGCCCCGAAAGGGCAAAGACAACCCCGGAAAGCCCCCAAACCCCACCTATTTTCATCGTCCCTACGAGGGCGCTGAATGTAAGGGAACCTGTTATACCACCCATCTGCATCATCAGTGACGCCAACGAGAGGAGCGAGGATCTGTTTTCATCCGGAATAAGGGTGTTCAACAGGGTCCCTTCGGGGATGTTCATCATTCCATTTACCATAAAAAGCGATAGGTAAACCGATGAAAATAAGAGAATGCTCGATTGGAAAGATAAAAGAATGATAAGCAAACCGATCGATAATCGACCGACAAAAAGTATGATATTTGGTCTTCGGTTCCGATTACCCAGTATCAAATTGATAATTCCTACGCCTATAAGGGCGGCAAAAAAATAAGCGCTATTAATTATTCCAAAAATCCAGGTTTTTGATTCTCCGCCTAAAATTGATTTAACCTGGGGTTGCCAGTACAGTTCCACGGCGTTAAAACAAAAGCCCCAGATCATAGTACCTAGGATCAACAGAATAAGATTTCTGTTCTGGGCTACAACGCTTAAGGATTTCCTGATATGCCTCCACATGGAAATATTTTTATGTATCCTGATGTGGGGATCCGTAACAAGGGCGAGACTTATAAAAAATAGTACAATAAGAACAATAATCTGTATCACCAAATTTCCGTTGTATTTGTTCTGGGAAGGAAAGGCTTGTTCCCAGGTTAGCGGTATGACACCCCCAAGGAGGGCTCCTGTGGCTAAACCGAGTGTTTCCCCGGTGTTCATAGCGCTCATGAATTGGTGCAGTGAATCTTTTCCGTGGTCGTTTATATATTGGTTTATGAACAGAGCCTCCACCGATCCGGACGAAAAGGCCCTGGAAATTCCATAAAAGGCGAACCCAATAAATAGCCACAGGAGGTTGCTCGTAAGAAGAACTATCGAATACCCGATTATTGATAGGGCCAGTGAAAATAGATAAATTTTTTTCTGGCCGATCTTATCAGATAGAACGCCACTGGGGAACTCAAAGGCGACGATGAATATGGAATAAATACTGGTAATAAGGCCCAGGGTTTCGACGGTACTACCCTTTGATAACATCATCAGGGACATCACCGTGGTTCCAATGCCGACAACGAACCAGTGGAGGAACCGGTTGAGGGCAGGTATAATAAAAATACGAATCTGGGGCCTTTGATTTTTCGTAGGTTCCTGTAGGATTTTTGCTACCTCTGCCGTATTACCACGAGCCGCCGTTCCTCCTCCAAAAAGGGGACCGGCGTTTCTATGACTTCCCAGGACCCCACGAGGTCTTTAATGGGGGTCATCTCTTCTTGGATTTTTTCACTCCGGGCTTTGTACGCGGCCAGGACGCCCTGGGGCGTTAGGAGCCGAAAGAGGGCTTTTATCATGGCCGGTTCCAGGGGGCGAAAGGCCCGGAACGTTACTAGACCAAAGCGATCCTGCGGTGCCTTTTCAACCTCCGCCTGTTCGACTTCCACGTTCTTTAGCCCTAACACGGCGATGGTGTTCCGCAGAAAACCGACCCGCCGTCCCATCCGCTCGATGAGGGTAAAGGGGTGGTTCTTTAGGACGATGGCCAGGGGAATCCCGGGGAGGCCGGCCCCAGAACCCGCGTCGGCGATGTCCAGAGGAGCCCCTACTGCCCCTAGTTCCTTCAGGAGCCCTGTCAGGGGGCCTAGGGGGGCCAGGGAATCCAGGATGTGCTTGACCACGAGCTCCTGGTGATCCGCCGCGCCTACCA
>Ga0078972_1003625_pt1 | contig 45550 bp, 28 predicted proteins | sample YelNatPaOPGAMG01_FD_67568 | JGI IMG/M metagenome (GOLD analysis project Ga0078972, IMG submission 67568) | Hot spring thermophilic microbial communities from Obsidian Pool, Yellowstone National Park, USA - OP-RAMG-01 (SPADES assembly) (version 2) | ecosystem: Environmental > Aquatic > Thermal...
AGACCTGATAAATTTTAAATTACGATAAAAATTCATATCTACTGCATGCCATTTTTTTTTATAGAATTCATGATAATTTATATAATTAATCAACATTTTTCCCCTTTCTGCAATGACCTTAAATGATTCTTCACTAAACCACCACATATGGACGGGAGGTAAATCAGTAGCCCAAATTAAATCATCAGAATAAAATGACTTATTGGGTGTTGTAATAATTATACTTCCATATGGTTTTAAAAGTTTTTTTACAGACTCAATAAAATCAATGGGTGACTCAACATGTTCAAGTAATTCTGCTAAAATAACAACATCAAATTTCCCTGGAAATAATCTTATAAGCTCAGAAATATCAGCACATAAATAATAATTTCCAAATCGAGATTTAGCATTATTAACAGCTTCGATCGATATATCTGCTCCAATTGTATTATATCCTGCCATATTTAATGCATAGGTAAGATATCCCAAGCCACTACCAATATCAAGCAACATAGAAGTATTTATATTATTTACAATCAGCTTTAATCCTTCATTTATAGCCCAGTAAATATCTTCATTTTCGCATAAGTATCTAAGTGGTTTTGTTTGATTCTTAATATTTTCAGCATAGTACCAGTATCTATCGTAGCCTGGAATATTTTTTACATTTTTATAAATTTTTTCATAAATTAAATAAGCATCTGTTCTGGGTAAAGAAAAAGATGTATTACAATATTTGCAATGATATATATAAAATTTAAAAGGCTTTTGATAACCAGGAAAATCTTTATGGATTAATTCTGCCAAATTATTACAAATCAAACATTTTTCAAAAGTTGCATTTTCCATCATATTATATTTCTAAAATTTAGTATAATTTTTTGTATATCTTTAAGGCTTATATTCAACAATCTATACACTTTACAAGGCCATTTCCAGTTGTTATATAAATTAGCAATGCCTTGAGCTAATATCATTGACCACAATTTAAGTTCAGTTGTTTCAAAAAAAATAAAAAGAAGTATTATTGTAATTAATCCCGCTGTCAAAGATGCTTTGAAAAACGGCACTTCATTTTTCGACAATAGTATTGTTCCCGCAAGACTTTGATTAGATTCAAGCATGGACACTATTAAAAAAATAAAAATTAATGATTTAGATAGAAGATATGTTCTGCTTCCAATTAATCTCAAAATTTCATCTCCAAATGCAATTATTCCAAGCCCGCAAATAAAATAGGAAAGAAAAAGGATTATTTGGCTTTTAATAAAGATTCCTTTTATAAAGTCATAATTATTATAAACAATTTGTTGAGAAATTTTTGGTTGATAAGTCGATGAATATATAGTAGATAATCCTGAAATTATTAAAATCAACTGAAATGTAATTCCATATGAGGCTATATCACTCAAAGATAGATAGATTGAACCTATAATAATAGCAGACCGCTGAACCAGAAAACCTCCTAAAATAGTAAGTCCGATTTTAACTGCATTTGGGTAGATAGCTTTTAGAATATTCTTAATAGGTGGACAGGATGTTATTTTTAGACTATTTTTTATCTCAGTTGAAAAAAAAGCTTTATATGAAAACCATCTATTAATAATAACTGAAACAGCCTGAGCAGATACGATAGCAATTAAACCAAGACCATTAAGGATTAATATTATTGCTGTAATCAAATAAGCGGATTGAGCAAAAACAACTATCTGCTTTGATCTTTTAACAAGCCCCCTACCCAATAATAGTGATTCATAATAAAGCGTGTAAATGTAATAGCTGTTAATTAAAATAAGTATAAACCATGAAATATAAACTTCTTTTCTGTCTCCAGAATAGGTTTGAAGTAATGAATAAATATAGTATGTTCCAAATAATGAAAGTATTATAAAAAGAATAATTGACAACCTAAGATAAATCCACCTCATTGATTGTATAAGTCCTCTTAACAGATTGAAGTCAATACTATTTTCCTGCTCTGATAGAATTTCAAAACCTTCTTTTTTTAAAGAACGTACTCCGCTTAAGACATATGTGACATTTCTGGTAAACGTCGGATTAAAACCAAAATCAAGCAAATATGAAAAAGTTGAAACAGTCATATATACAGTCCAAATGCCTACGGTTTCAGAGGGAAGCAATCGTAATATAAATGGAAGAATAATAACAGAGGTGGCTACCTTAAAGAAAGTAGCTGCATAACTCCAATATAAATCTTTTCTAGATATTTGCATCAATACCAGGCTTATTATTCATCTTACACTCCCGCCCCGTCAGTCACATTAGAAAAATTTTAAGTGACTAACTATGAGGCAATTATTTTATTTTAATAAATTCAGCAATGACACCCGCCATTGCTGAATTATTTCTTTATCCGGTCAATTTTGAAAAATCCGACACGGAAAAGAATATAAGTACATAATATATAATAATACAACACCCAAAACTTGCTAGTTAAATGCTACTTTCTTAACGAATAAAGCCCATTTTTATTTTTACATCATCCTCCCATCCTTATTCATTTAATTACCAGTTATTAACCCCCATACCTGATATATTGCAGACCTATTTATTCTATTCATATTTTTATTCCATTAACCAAATCAGCCTATATTAAAACTTCCTGCATTACTCAATAACCTTCTCCCGGGTTTTTTAAACAAACGCAAATATAAAATTTCTTAATCATTTTTTAATGCCCGGAAATACTCTTTATTTTCAACAGATAGTTGAAATTTTATTAAATCCTTCTATCAGTATGAATTTTAATCTTATAAGACGCCATTTTATTACCATAATAGGTACAAGTATCTAATAATCATTTAAATCAATGAAGCATTAAGACTATAAAACAATTAAGTTTCAGGTGAAAAATTTATGTTTATCCCTGGGGTTGAACCGGATATTTCCTCTTAAAAGGTTACGAAGAATTCCGTACTATAAATTTTTTACGAACCAGCTTACCGTTTCTTTCATTCCTTCTTTTATGTAGTGGGTTGGCTTGTATCCAAGCCACTTCGAAGCCTTTTCAATTGATGCAAGCGAATACCTAATGTCTCCCTTTCTCTCAGGTCCGTAAACAGGTGCAATATTCAAAACTCCACTATCGTACCTGCCAAGTTCTTCCCGGATTATCTCATACATCCTGTTTATTGTCGTACTTTCACCACAGGCAACATTATACACCTTGTTCAATGCTCCGCTATTATCTGTAACTGCCGCCAGATGATTTGCCTGAATTACATTCTCCACAAAGGTAAAATCGCGTGAAATGGTGCCGTCGCCATTTATTACAGGCCTCTCATGGCGAATAAGCTGAAGAATGAATTTTGGTATAACTGCGGCATAGGCTCCTTCCGGGTCCTGCTTTGGCCCGAATACATTAAAATAACGTAACCCGATAACTTCTATCCCATAAACCGAAGAAAACACCCCGGCAAAAAGCTCATCGGCATACTTTGTTACAGCATAAGGCGACAGAGGCATACCAATCTTCTCCTCTACCTTCGGCAGATCACTGTTATCACCGTATGTTGATGAGCTGGCAGCATAAATAAATCTTTTAACTCCTTCTTCTTTTGATGCAAAAAGCATTTTTACAAATCCTCCCACATTCACATCTGTTGCTGTAACCGGATCGGCTATTGAACGTGGTACTGAACCAAGAGCTGCCTGATGAAATACAATATCAATACCTTTAACTGCTTCCCTGCAAACCTGTAAATCCCTGATATCGCCTTCAATTAGCCGGAAATTCCTGTTATTCAGAAATTCTTCAATGTTTTTCCGTTTTCCGGTGGAGAAATTATCAAGACATACAACATAATTCCCTTCTTTGAACATTGATGCCACAAGATTGGAACCTATAAATCCTGCACCTCCTGTTATTAAAACTTTCTTCCCTTTTAATTTTTGATACATAATTTTTCATTAATGAAACTCAGTGTTTCTGATAGCAGATTTACATTATTCGAACATCATCAGTATTTCTTTGAGTATGAATTCTGCCGTTTTACCGTCGCCATAGAAGGAGGGATATTCAAGTACGGGGGCCTTGTTGAGATAAAAATTAAAAGCTGCGGCAATAAGTGCAGGGTCGGCATCGGCAAGCATTACCGTTCCATTCTTAACAAGTTCGACCCATTCTGTTTCTTTTCTGAGCACAATGCATGGCTTTTTAAAAAAATGAGCCTCTTTCTGCACACCGCCGGAATCAGTTACAATTATACGGGTTGTCATTTCGAGAAAAGTCATTTCGAGAAAGGATACCGGCGGAATAATCCGTATATATTTGCTTTTGTTAAGTTTGTTATTGAGCTCTTCAAGGTTATTTTTGAGCGACATACTTGTTCGGGGGTGTAACGGCAGCACAAAAGGTAATTTTGTCTCTTCTGCCAGTGATAATATAGTGGAGAGCAAAGTGTTCAGCCTGAGAATATCATCCGTATTGATATCACGGTGTATAGTGGCAAGTACAAAATTATCTCGTTCAATTTTGAGTTTTTCAAGAAGGTGACTCTTTTTCTTTTCTGCGAGGGATGAAAAGAAAAGGGAGTTATCATACATGATATCGCCGGTGAGATATATTTTCGGGTTGTTGATGCTGTATGGCGGACTGTTTTCGGGTCTGAAGCCTTCGGCTATGAGGTTCTTGAATGCTGCATTTGTAGGTGCAAAAAGAAGTGTGGATGCATGGTCGCTGACAATCCGGTTGATTTCCTCCGGCATCATTTTGTTAAAAGAACGCAATCCGGCTTCGACATGAACAACAGGAAAATGTTGTTTTACTGCAGCAAGTGCTCCGGCGAGAGTAGAATTTGTATCGCCGTATAATATCAGGCAGTCAGGTCTTTCCGTCAGCAGTACATCTTCAATACTGGTAAGCATAAGTCCGGTTTGCTTGCCGTGCCGTGCAGAACCCACACCAAGGTTATAATCGGGTTTCGGAATTTCCAGTTCATCGAAAAAAACCTGTGAAAGCTCGCGGTCATAATGTTGTCCGGTGTGTACAATTACTTCTTTTATTTTTGAAGAAAACTTATTTTTAATTGCTCTGCTTATTGCTGATGCTTTAATTATCTGAGGCCTGGCTCCGACCAGGTTTATTATTTTGATCTTTGTCATTATAAATAAAATCCTTTTAAAAGTTTTCCAAAGATAGATTTTTTTAAAATTTTAAACAGATAATTGTTCAGTTGTGTAAAAATCAAACCCCGGAATTTTTTTTGTCATAGAACAAAAAGTTCCGGGGTATAATTTTTTAATTATGAGTTTATTTTGCGTAATTCACTGCTCTGGTTTCCCGGATAACGGTAATTTTTATCTGACCGGGATAAGTCATGTCGGACTGTATTTTACGTGCAATTTCGTAAGAAAGGTTTTCTGCATCCTTATCGGTTGTTTTATCGGCGCCGACTATTACCCTCAGTTCACGTCCGGCCTGAATGGCGTATGTTTTAGTTACGCCCGGATATTGTAGCGCCAGAGATTCAAGTTCTTTAAGCCGTTTGATGTAGGATTCAACTACTTCACGTCTGGCTCCGGGTCTTGCCCCTGAGATAGCATCACACACCTGCACAATAGGTGCAATCAGAGTGGTCATTTCAACTTCGTCGTGATGAGCACCTATTGCATTGCATATTTCGGGTTTTTCCTTGAATTTCTCAGCGAGTTTCATTCCAAGGATTGCATGTGGCATTTCAGGTTCATCATCAGGAACTTTTCCTATATCGTGTAACAGGCCTGCTCTTTTTGCAAGTTTAGGATTGAGTCCAAGCTCGGCAGCCATAATGGCACAAAGGTTGGCCACTTCCCTTGAGTGCATAAGCAGATTTTGTCCGTATGACGATCTGTACTTCATCTTGCCAATGAGTCTTATGAGTTCAGGATGAAGGCCATGGATACCAAGGTCTATTGCTGTTCTTTTTCCAACTTCAAGTATTTCATCTTCTACCTGTTTACGGGTTTTTTCGACGATCTCTTCTATTCTTGCCGGGTGGATGCGTCCGTCGGTTACCAGCTGGTGAAGTGCGAGGCGTGCGATTTCTCGGCGTACGGGGTCGAAAGCTGAAAGAACGATTGCTTCGGGAGTATCATCAACAATTATTTCCACTCCTGTTGCAGCTTCGAGAGCCCTTATATTACGCCCTTCCCTTCCTATAATCCGGCCTTTAATTTCATCCGATTCGATATGAAAGACGGTAACGGCATTCTCGATGGCATTTTCAGTAGCTACCCGCTGTATTGTCTGAATAACAATCCGTTTTGCCTCCTTGTTGGCAGTCATTTTTGCCTCATCAATAATTTCATTGATGTACGACATAGCTTCGGTTCTGGCCTCTTCCTTAAGAGATTCAATTAATTGTCTTTTAGCTTCTTCAGCTGAAAGACCGGAAATCACCTCGAGTTTTTCAACCTGCTGGCGGTGAAGTTTTTCAAGTTCTTCCGACTTTTTCTCAATCAGTTCAAGCTGTGCCGTAAGGTTATCCCTGATTGCATCAACTTCGTTTTTCTTTCGCTGGACTTCCTCAATTTTCTGATTGAGTGACAGTTCTTTCTGTTTTAATTTATTCTCGGCCTGAACTATTCTGTTATTCTTCTCATTAATTACTTTGTCGTGTTCTGACTTCAATTGAAGGAAAAGTTCCTTTGCCTGCAGAATTTTTTCCTTTTTTATAACTTCGGCTTCATTTTCTGCTTCTGAAATAATTTTTTTCTTTCTTTTTCTCAGCAGAGCCTGCCAGAGCAGATATGAAAGACCGAAACCAACCACTAAAGCCAAAGAGGCAATAATAATTGTAAGGCCGTTAAAAGTATTTGTTGCTAATGCTGTCATTTTATTACATTTTTATTGTTAACAAATAAAAACCCGCAAAGTTTCCTCAGCTTTTATAAAACCCCATATCTGCATGGATGGGGTTGCCAGCTTATCTCGAACTTCCACTGTCCCGGAAGCCCCGGTAACTCCCGATAGCTATCGGGACGGGGTCGGGATCCAGATACTGATTTACATCAGCACCAGGATGAGGCCTGTTCTGCATAAACTGAGCGTCGCCCCAATGTTTTTAGTGTTGAGTTTCAAAAATGAATGAAGAAACAATGCGGGTAATCAGATAAATATCTTATTTTAAAGAACGCTATTACTCTTTTCCTCCAGAACGGCGTCAATTTTTTTCGCCAGTTCATTAAGGGCGCTCGGGAGATAATCATTACTGAGTTTTTCTTCTTCCTCAATCAGCTTTATCACAAACTGAAGCGCTGCCATCGCCAGAAAATCCTGCACATCCTTGTCAGAATACCTCTGCTTGTAGAGCAGAACTTTTTCATTTATCATTCTGGCAGCCTTCCTGATCTTCTCCTCATCATCCCTTTCAATTTTCAATGGATAATACCTGTCTGCTACATTAACCCTGATCGAAAGTTTATTATCATCCATTGTTATATTTTATCTGTCCAAAAGAGCAATACATTTATCTATTTCCCGCACCAGTTCTGTAATCTTCCTTTTCGCTTCCATCCCGTATTCACTTTCTCCAAGCAAAGCTCCTGTCAATTTCAATCTGTCATATCTGGTTTTCAGCTCCTTTATTTCTTCTTCACGTTCCTGTAGCAATCTTTCAAATTTTTCTTTCAGGGTTCTCAGTTCCTTATTTTCTTCCCTCAGGTTACCATAGCGTTGAATCAAATCATCTATTTTATTATTAAGATTTTTCAACTCATCGTAACCTGTTCCGGTCATAATAAAAATCTTTGTACAAAATTAATATTGTTAATGATATTTTCAAAAAATTAACATAATTAGTTTGCATAACACCCGTAATCCGTTAGTTTTGCGGGTTTAAAAATACCTGCCGTGAAGTTGAAAAAACAACATATTCTCGTTTCTGCCACATTATTACTGATACAATCATTTATTTATTGCCAGGAACCATTCATTCCACCTTTAAATATACCATTATTTTTATCATCCAGTTTCGGAGAACTCCGGGCCGATCATTTTCACTCCGGCATTGATATCAAGACTCAGGGCGCAACCGGCATGAAGGTTGTTGCTGCTGCCGATGGGTATATATACCTGATAATAGTCTCTCCAACGGGTTTCGGCAAAGCAATATATCTGAGGCATCCATCGGGTTACTCCACTGTATATGCTCATCTTGATTCCTTTTCACCTGAAATTAACGAATATGTAAAACGGCATCAATATCAGAAAAAAAGTTATGCAGTGACTATTTATCCGCCAAAGGGAATGTTTACTTTCCGTCAGGGAGACCTTATTGGATATTCAGGCAATACCGGCAGTTCCTCAGGGCCTCACCTTCATTTTGAAGTCAGAAAATCGGACAGTGAAAAACCTGTTAACCCTCTGATTTTCAAATTTGGTATTGAAGATAATCTTAAGCCCATTATTGAGCGGTTGGTAATTTACCCGGCCAACAGGTCAACACTGGTAAACGGTTCGAATAATAAACTTTTTCTGAAAACAGCCGGTTCTGACGGAAATTACAGGCTGCAGGATAATTCTGAAATAACAGTAAGCGGAACAGCTGGATTTGGTATAAGTTGCAGAGATGTGATGAACAACACTTCAAACAGATTCGGCATAAACTATATCGAACTTATTATTGACAGTATTCCATGGTTTACCTGCGACATAAATGAATTCAGCTTCAGTGAAACCAGGTATATTAATGCACATATTGATTATGAAGCTCTTATGAGGAACAATATCTGGATTCACAGAACTTTTGTGCTGCCAAATGACAAATTAAGCATGTACAGGAGTTATATGAATAACGGGTATTATGATTTTACTGACGGAGAGACGCATAAAATAAAAATCATTGTCAGGGACGCAAGTGGAAACAGTTCAACTCTTGGTTTCACTGTGAAATCAATCCCGCTATTTAAAAACAATGCTGAACAGCCTGTTTTAGCCGACCTGAAGAATAGTGATTTTGTGGTAATGCCATTCGGAAAAAGCAATTCATTCAGGGCTGATGGAATAATAATAAACATTCCGAAAGATGCATTATATGATACCTTATATTTTAAATATTCTTTTGAAAGGAGTAAGAACGGATTTTATTCGCCTGTTCACAGGGTACATGACATATATACTCCTGTTCATAAAGCTTACAGTTTATCCATCAGACCTGACTCTATTCCTTCATCAGGTCCCTCAAAACTGCTTATTGTGAGGTTAGATGAGAAAAACATGATGAACAGTGCAGGGGGCACTTTTGCCAGTGGTTATGTGACAGCTGATGTAACTCAGTTCGGAGACTATGCAGTTGCAATTGATACTGTTCCTCCTTTAATAATCCCTAACGGACTGATTCAGGATGCTGATCTTTCTGCTCTAAGGGAAATAAGGATAAGGATAACCGATAATTTGTCGGGAATAAAAAGCTATACAGGAGTTATTGATGGCAACTGGGCACTTTTTGAATATGATGCCAAAAACAATCTGATCTTTTACAGGTTTGATGAACAAAGGATTACAAGAGGTTCAAAGCATACACTGAAGCTCACTGTTACGGACAACTGCAACAACACAGCATCTCTTCAGCGCGATTTTTACTGGTGATAATTACAGGTATTTTTGTAAACAGAAATCAATACAGTGATTCCGGATAGATGCCATCTTTTACCATCCGGTGGATATTTTCAACCACATAGGGTTTATCTTCGCGATAAGTAACACCAAACCAGTGCTCATTGCTCATAAGCACCTTAATTGTAATCTGCCTGCTTTTAACAAATTTATCCACTGATGTAGGTATATCAAGTTCTGCTTTGGGGTCAGTTCCGTGTTTCTGTATAAAATTCCTGAATTCTTCACCAAGAAATTTATAGCATGAAGGTTTGAAACCCCACAGATTCATGGAAACAATTTCATTTCCTGTAAAGTGTAATTTTTCTCCGTCTTTGCCCGGGGCAACTGCTCCGTCATCTGTTTTTTCTATCTGTTTTGTTTCAACTATATGTTTAAGGAGTCCGTTTTCATCAACATGGCATACTCCTCGGTTTACATGGCCATGATCTGAAAGTGTGTTACCAAGTTTATATCCGACTATGCAATAGGAATTGGGGTTTTTGTCGTTTACAAGAAAATTATATAATATTTTAAAAGATTCTCTGCCATAGAAGTCATCGGAATTAATTACACCGAAAGGTTCCTTTATTTTATTTTCAGAAACTAATATTGCATGGCTTGTGCCCCATGGTTTTTTTCTTTCCGGTGGAACTGAAAAACCTGCGGGAAGGTCATCAAGATTCTGAAATACATAATCAACTTCTATTCTGCCTTTAAGTCTTTCGATGAATCTCTGTCTGACCTGTTCCTCTATATCTCTTCGAATAACAAAAACAATTTTTCCGAAGCCGGTTTTAATGGCATCGTATATTGAATAGTCAATAATAGTTTCACCTGACGGGCCAACTATATCAAGCTGTTTATCACCACCATAACGGCTGCCCATTCCGGCTGCAAGTACTAACAAGGAAGGTTTCATATTTTATAATTTTTGCGCCACAATTATAATGAAAATAACTGTAGTGTCTGTATAAAAAATTATTAACTTTCATAATACATTTAAAAACAGTGATATTGACCGATAATTTCATAATATCGGATATTAAATTAAAAAGTAGCTTGAAACAATTTTTAATTTTAGTTTTTTCATGAACTCACCCCCTCCTCCGCTTCGCTCCGGTTTCCCCCTCTCTATGCCATAGAGAGGGGGACGGAAGGGGGTGAGTTCATGAAGAGATACAGACAGATCAGGAATATTTTTTGTCATATAAAGGCTTAATAAAACATGATTTTTTTTAATCTTACAAAATTAATCTGACACTAATGTAAAAATAACTGTACTTTTCAGTAATGCCCGGCTATATTTAAATTTCAACCTGCTATCTTTGTCACCATTAAAAAAATATATAATTTCACTATTGTCCGGATAATAATTTATTCAGAAAGTGGATTGCATTTATTATGACAGGAAAGAAATAAGAAATGTTTGTCACTTTATACTACATTACTGAAATAATGGGATTCCTCATTCGTCCCGGTTTGCACCGGGACTCATTCGGACCAAAGGGAGGAATCCCCTTGATTTTATCCGGACACTATTGATATAATTTGTATTTTTGACAATGCATGATATTCAGAAATTTTATCTTATATAATTGATTTATAATAATTTAAACTATATGAAAAGATTATATTTATTCACCTGTCTGATTATAATTTTCACAGTTTTTCCGTATGTTTTAACGTATGGGTGTACCAATTTTATAATTTCCAAAGGGGCAACCAAAGACGGCTCGGTGATGATTACCTATTCGGCCGATTCGCATGTTCTTTACGGCGAGCTTTATTTCTGGCCTGCGCGCACATGGCCTGCCGGATCAATGGTTGACGTTTATGAATGGGATACAGGCAAGTTTATGGGAAGAATACCGCAGGTGGCACATACTTACTCGGTAGTCGGCAATATGAATCAATTCCAGCTTGTTATTGGTGAGACAACATTCGGCGGGCGTTCTGAACTTGCAGACAGCACTGGCATTATTGATTACGGAAGTTTAATATATCTTACACTCCAGCGTGCAAAAAATGCGCGGGAGGCAATTTACACCTTTGCCACGATGCTTGATCAGTATGGATATGCAAGTTCAGGTGAATCTTTTTCAATTGGTGATGCCAATGAGGCATGGATAATGGAGCTTATCGGAAGAGGTCCGGGCAAAAAAGGAGCAGTATGGGTTGCACGGCGGATTCCCGACGGCTATATCTCGGGACATGCAAATCATCCGAGAATTATGACCTTTCCCCTTGCCGACGGGAAGAAATCCATAACATCAAAGGAACTGAAAAAGATATATAATCCTGAAGTTGAAACAGTTTACGCTTACGACGTTATTGATGTGGCCCGCAGTTATGGGTGGTTTAAAGGAGCCGACAAGGATTTCTCGTTCAGTGATGTATATGCACCGATAGATTTCGGAGGTGCAAGGTTCTGCGAAGCCAGGGTATGGTCAGGTTTCAACAAGGTGAACAGTGAGATGGGCAAATATCTTGATTATGCAATGGGTGAGAATCTGAAGAACAGAATGCCTTTATGGATTAAGCCTGATAAGAAGCTTGATCTAAAAGATGTTATGAACATGATGCGTGATTATTACCAGGGCACACCTATGGATATGAGCAAGGATCCGGGGGCAGGACCTTACGGAAGCACAGTAAGATGGAGGCCGATGGAATGGAAGGTTGACGGCGTAACATATTTCAACGAAAGGGCAATTTCCACCCAGCAGACCGGGTTTTCGTTTATCGCCCAGTGCAGGGCATGGCTGCCCGATCCTGTTGGCGGTATTTTCTGGTTTGGAGTTGATGATACTTATTACACGGTTTATACACCGATGTACTGCGGAATGACAAAAGTGCCTGATGAGTTTGCCGTCGGAAACGGCGACATGATGACCTTCAGCGATAATGCTGCTTTCTGGGTTTTTAACCAAGTAAGCAATTTCATGTACACACGTACCAGCCAGATGATTGATGATTTTCAGGCAAAACAAAGGGAACTGGAGGACAAATATATTAATGAAACTAAAAAAATAGATGATGAAGCGTCAGGTCTCTACAAAGCTGATCCTGTGGCCGCCGTAAGCCTTCTTACTGAATATTCGGTTAATGCCGGCAACAATACTGTTAAAGAATGGAAATCTCTTTACAGGTTTCTTTTCACGAAATATATGGATGGCAATGTTAAGGTAAAGCAACCTGTTCCGCCGGGATATTCAAGGGTAAATCCAAAAGTAAGTCAGCCCGGGTATCCGGAAGAGTGGCTCAGGTTTATTGTAAAGAGTACAGGCGATAGGTATAAGGCGAAGGAATAATAATTAACAGATAAAGGGATTGGTGGAGATAATAGCAGGCGGTGGGCGGTAGGTAGTAGGTAGTAGGCAGTAGGTAGTAGGCAGTAGGCAGTAGGCAGTAGGCAGTAGACAGTAGGCAGTAGACAGTAGGCAGTAGGCAGTAGACAGTAGGTAGCAAGTGAGAGGTGAGAGGTGAGAGGTGAGAGGTGAGTGGTGAGTAGTGAGTAGTGAGCGGTGAGCAGTTGATGTATGCATACAGTAAACAGCAATCAGTAATCAGTAACCATCTTTTTATCAGCGAAAATCCGCGTTTTGAAATCGGCGTTCCCGATGGCTATCGGGATCCGTGTGCTATTCAAAAGCAAGGGGCATGCTTTGTCAACCGTAGCGATAGCGAAGGTGGAGGGCATGCGCCCCGAGCCAAGCGAGGGGCAAATGACCATTTAATGACGCCCGAGCCTGACGAGGGGCCAATTACCTTCTCCCGCGAGTTTTTAACTAAACCTTACCCGGCACCCAACTCACCTGTTTCCGGTTCCTACTAATCCTGACAGTTCCTCTACCAGTTTCTCGAGCCTCTCAATCTTCTCGCCCTGTTCATGGATAAGCTGCTGTTGTTCTTTAACAGCTTCAACAAGGATAACTGAAAGTTTTTCGTAAGATATTGCCATATAGCCTCTGCTGTCAATTCTTACAAGGTAAGGAAAGATTTTTTCGACATCCTGGGCTATCAGGCCGACCTGTTTTTCTTTATCAAAATTCATTTCAGGATATTCATCCGTCCGCCAGTCGTATCTGTATCCCTTAAGGTTAAGAACACCGGAGAGTGCATTCTGAACCGGTTCAAGGTTCTTTTTCCAGCGGGCATCCGAGCTGGCCCATGACCCTGTACAATAGGCAGAACCCTGAACATACAACATATAAGACGGTTCAGATGCGTTACCTATGGTCACCTTTCGGGCAAAGTAGTTGTATGTTCCGCCGTATCCCCAACTGAAGTAGGTTCCGTTATACCATAGAGCTTCGCTGCTGTTAACTCTCATGGCAATTCCTGACGAAACACCAAGATTAAGATTAACTGTTCCGGCCAGATCCATATTACCGTTTTTATAAAGAGTAAGAGCGTTTGACCTGTCTGATGCAGACGATCCGTTTCCGGCCATCAGGAGTGGCTCCCATGAATACCACTGGCCCGGGGTGCCTGAATAAGCATTATAGCGTCCTATTGCCACCGATCCGTATGATGGGGCAACGGTCTGATCGCCAAAGGTAGCTGAAAGTTGTCCGCTTGCTACTGTACTGAAACCTGTGGCAAATGAGGTATGTCCGCTTGCATAAGTCCTGTCTCCGAAAGCTGTTGCGGCCCATTGTCCGGCTTTTGTCCAGATACCGGCTGCCAGGCCGTTAAATCCCCAGAATTCCACGGTGTTACCGGCGCCGAAGGTAGTGGAAAACAATCCAAGCGATTTATTGAAATATCCCATTGAAAGAGAAAAGGGCCCTGATGCGGTATCCAGAACACCCATTGCAAAAGCTCCCTGTCCGGAAGCAACAGAACCAAATCCCAGCGCAAAGGCTCCTTCGGCTGAGGCAATAGTATGAACTGTGTTACCTGCGGAATCCAGCTTCGACGATCCGAGGGCAAAGCTGTTTAAACCAAGAGCCTGAGCGCCAGTACCAAAAGCATAGGAATTTTCGCCTGATGCATAAGCTTCATTTCCGAAAGCAAAAGCGTTTTCTCCTTTAGCTACACTGTTTTTTCCGATTGATGTTGAATAATTTCCGCGTGAAGCTGTTTTATATCCCAGGGCCTGTGACCAGTTGCCGACAGCTTTGGATTCATATCCGCTTGAAAATGAATTTTCTCCAACACTGTCGGGGCTTTGAATAACTATTCTTCCTGTAAGAAAAGAGTTTTTTAAAGGGTACCACAAAATCCTATTCTCGGCAGAAATAATGTCTCCCGAGTAGGGAGACACATCGAAGAATGTAGATTTCCCGGCCTTGCTTCCGTCAAAACCGCCTATTGCAAATCCTCCTTTAACACCCTTGGTTGTTTTCTTATCAATATAGAATCTGATACTATCGGCCGATATCATCATAAAATTGTTTGTCTCCTCCCCTGCTTTTGTCGGGTCGAAGCCTCCGATGGCGAACCCGCCTTTAACTCCCTTGCCGTCGGTATCTTCCACAAGTACCCTTGCACCGTTGTTATAAACTGCAAGCACCGATACACCGAGTTTATTCTTAACTTCAAAGAGTGGGGTGTTATCATCCCATGAGGAGGTGGGTTCTACCACCAGTCTGCCCAAGGGTGAAGCAGTTCCGATGCCTACATTGCCGGAGGGCCGGTAGATATTTGCACCGCTGGCAAGCCATTGTTCGGTGTCTTTTGCCCTGAGGGCATACGGTACCGACCAGAGTTTAGCAGAGCCCATTACTTTATAAACATAAGCCGGTGATTGAGCAATTTTTGTACCTACAAACAGGTTTGCCGGTGACCAGTCTATTTCGCTGAAACTCTCGGCAGAACCCTTAACCTTTGTTGCAGAAGGACTTCCGAGTACAATGGTGAACATACCAAATGAGTTGGTTTTTACATTTGTGTGTTCCTCCTCCCAGATGTATGTTCCACCTGTTCCTCCATAGAAGCCTGTGGTGTCGGAGAGGACGGATAGTTTCACCTTGATGGTGGCGTTTGCTATCGGGTTTCCGGTTACCCCGTCGCGTGCAATGGCCTGGTAGTTGAATCCCTGCGGCACCTGGCATGGGGCATGGAGCATGGAGCAAAGGACAAGAAGCGTTAATAAAATAAGTTTTGTTTTCATGGCTTGTACTTTTTTCAGGCTAAATGACTCCGAAAACCTGAAGTTCAGAAGACCGGGGTCAGAAAGTCGGGATTAATCAATAGTTTGATAATATGTAAAATATGCAAATTATGAAAAAAATAAATACAAGGCAATTTTTTTTTGACGAACGGCTCTTTATATTTACTTTCTTTGCTTGCCCAAAGAAAGTAACAAAGAAAAGGCACCTCATTGGTTTAAGGTTGGTTAAAGCTTAAAGTTTAAACTTGTCCTTTTATAATTGTTGTATGTTTTTTCAAATACGTGGAAATTGCTTTTGAATTTAATTCCCATGTTTCTCTGTCTCGTCCTGAAAAAAATTGACTTTTAACGATTAAAGATTATTTTAACAAAGAAAAACTGAAACACAGAATTATACTTGCAAATACTTTAATTCACCAATAATAAAACAATTGAATTACAATTGAATTACCCTCCTCCGCATCCTCCTTCATTTCATTCCGGAGGATAATGCTACGGAGGGCAAAGCTATCGAATTACTATTGAATTACTATTGAATTACAATTGAATTACAATTGAATTACGGCGTCAGCCTAATTACGCTCCGAGCCCCGCGAGGAGCAAATGACCATTTAATGACGCCCCGAGCCTGACGAGGGGCCAATTACTATTATTGGCACGGACATTGTACAATATACCGACTTACCGGTCTAATGACCTATTTCCTGCCAGAGAAAAGATCAACTCTTCTTGTTTCTCCTTCACCGATATAAATTATTGCTTCGCCAATTGCCTTACCTTTTATTCCTGCCTTCAGGATGTAGTTTCCAGGGTTGATATCCCGCACACAGAAGCTGCCATATTTGTTGGTTTTCATAATTGCACTCTGATACCTGTCGCCTGAATAAAAATATACAAAAGCACCGGGTAAAGGCTTTCTTTTCGCATCATAAACGGTTCCGTAAAGTGTTGTACCTTTAGCCCTGGAGAGCTCAATGGTAAAACCTGAGAATGGCATATAGTCAGGTATATCTGCTTTCTTAAGAATTCCTTTCACAAGCCTGACAATCTCATCTTTAACAGTAGCTGTTTCTACAAGGATTTCAAAGGGAATTTTCAGATTGAAATTTTGAAGCTTACCCGGTTTCAGTGAAGCATAAATAATAAATTCTTTTGCTTCACCCCCTTTAAGTTCAAATTCGAGGTATGGGGGATTTTTGTCAAGAGGTTTCAACAGCCTGTATTTTCCGTTTTTCCCCGATTTTTCACACCATTCTAAACGGCAGTATTTCAGAGACTTTTTAAAATCTTCCGGAAAAGTCACAATGAACTTTTTCTTTTTTCTGAAAATATTCCTTATAACAATAGCATGTTCCCTGAAATTTCTGAGATTGGAAGTAGTTTTTGATTCAGTTGTGCCTTCAGGCTGGACAGTATTTCCCTCATCATCAACCGGAGGTGCTGCTTCCTTTTCAGGCTGTGCCTCATCAGCTTTGCCGTTACCCGGTTCAGGGATGGTATTTCCTGCTCCTGTGCCGCCTTTGTCTGAAACAGGGAGGGGATCAAGATTCCGCTGTGCTTCATTTGATCTGTCATTTACGAGCCAGGCGATGTCATTCACTCCGTTCTGATCGAGTTGATCCACTGTAATCGCTTCCAGGCTGGCCCTCGATTTTATGCAACGGTGCACTTCAGTGCCCCCAAAATTATAAGGATAAATGTGTTCATAGGCTTCGCCGGGTTTCAGCACAACATTAACAATATGCACAACACTGTCTCCAACACCTCCGCCTCCAGTCAGGAAGACAATTGTACCGGAATAAAACTCTCTTACAGGATGAGTGCCGTTGTTCCTTATTATTATATGTATGTCATTTTGAGTGTTTGCGTGATAAATATCATCATGTTCAGCCGGGTCTGGGCCATCGGGGTGAGTAAGGAAGATATCCTTGCTTTCCCACCAGTAATCTGAAATTTCGGGTGGAATCGGTTCATCGCCGTCGCGGATCCAGAAGGATGGAAGTCCAAGGTACTGGTCAGACGGATCGCCGGAGGGAAGCATAACCTGATATTGTGGTTCTGTTGAAGTATGAGTGAATGCGTCAGCAAAGAGATAAGCCTTTTTTAATGAAATGAGAAGGTTATTATCAGGTTCGGCACCGCCGGTATTTTCCTGATCGGCATAAATAAAATCGCCCGAACCTGTTCTGTCTCTCTGTTCAAATCTGAGTGCTCTTGTCCAATAGTCTGTGAAATCACTTCCTGCAAAGTTGGAGGGGTTCGCAGCTCCAGTATTACAGGCTACTGTAAAAGTAAGTCGCAAATTGACATCAGTTATCAGGCTGAAGACATCCTGCCACATGCCATAACCGTACGACTGTTGCATCAGGATATGGATATATGAATTATCCTTGAAGAGAGTATCGTAACCGTAAATTCTGTTTTTTAGCCATACTCCGTTTACATAAGCCGCCGAGCCACCAGGTGACCCAATCTGAAGCTCATATTGCGATGTTGCAGGGTTTACCCTGCCTTCTCCGGTGAAATAGAAGAAAGTTGTGTTCAGCTCACCCGGAAGCAATCCTGAATCCTTAATTTTTGCCATATTAATAAAATCCTCAAGCTCTGTCTGAAATGATGATTTGAGTTCAGTAGCGTCAGCACCTGAAATTTCATCAATATCGAGTCCGGAAATTGAAAAAATGGAGCCGGTAAGATTCGAAAGAGGAAACGGCACCCTTACGCAAACCTGTTCGGGCATATAACCATACCAGATGATAAGAGTTTCAAGTACCTTGCGCAAATCTGCTTTGTACTGATCGTTATTCTCTCCTGCGAAGAGGAATGCGAATTTGTCGGGTGGACGGGTTGATACTGCCATAATGTTAATTATTTATTGTTCATAGATTTGAATTCGTTCAGTGTATTTCTCATCTCTTCAAGAGAGAGTCTCATTTCTTCGACCCGGAACTGAAGTTCTTCAATCTGTTTTTTCTGTACTGTTATCAGCGATTGCTGTTCTTTTATTGCCTCAACCAGCAATGCCGAAACGAGGCCGTACCGTACCGACATGTAGCTACCGTCGGAGACAACGGCTTCAGGCAGTTCTTTTTCAAGTTCCTGGGCAATCAGTCCCACGCTGTGTTTTTCATCCATCCGGGCTTCAGGTTTCCAGTCAAATGTTACGCCGTGCAGACGGGTCACTTTACTGAGGGCATCAGGTATAGCGGATATATTTGTTTTCAGGCGGACATCACTCAGTGAGGCCCATCCCGTTGAACCACCGGCATCTCCAACCACATAAAATTCATATCCGGGGTCGGTAAAATCGCCGGCCTTACCGTTTATAACTACTTTCCTGGCGGAAAAATCGCCGGAAATAAGAGGAGTGGCACTAAAACCATTATTGATCCACAGTTTATTGGTTCCCGAGGCGTCGGCATTGTAACCAATAAAGATATTGCTGCTTCCGGTATTGTTTGTACCTGCGCCGGCTCCGATAAATACATTTTTGTTACCGGCGTCGTTGCTGTTACCCGCACCCCAGCCGAGGAAAGTGTTGTAATCTCCCGATTCATGGAAAGAGCCTGCTCCTTTGCCGAAGAAGGTATTGTATTTGCCCGTGTTGTTATAATATCCTGTGCCATGCCCCACAAAAGTGTTTTCGGATGTTGTGGTGCTGAAACCCGACCTGTACCCGATAAAAGTGTTTGAATTACCGGTCTGATTATTAATACCACTCTCAGTGCCTATAAAAACATTGTTTTCGGCAGTGGTATTTTTCATTCCTGCACGGTAGCCCATAAAGACATTTCTATAGCCTGATGTATTATTAGTACCGCTTTGATACCCAAGAAAAACATTATATTTACCCTGGTCGCCGAGTGTACTTGGGGTTACTTTTACACCGGTTTCATGGCCGATAAATGCATTAATCTTATCTATTCGCATAAAGTCAGCAGCTCCGCCACCCTGAATATTTGTGACTGAAAATCCGAGGATTGTATCTTTAACCTGAACATTGGTTCTTTTTGAGTTTACGCTAAGGTATTGAGCAAAACCTGTTTTGCTGGCATCAAAACTTCCAATAGCAAAGCCGCCTTTTGTTGCTTTTGCTTCTTCTTTGATGTACAACCGTATACTATCATCACTCACAAGCATATAGTCTATAAAATTACCTTTTGAATTATCGAAGCTGCCGATAGCAAACCCTCCTTTTCGTGCTTTTGTACCTGTATTATTCAGGTAAACTCTTGTGCTATCGCGTGTTACCCGTAGAAATTCCTCCCTCGCAGCTTTTGATGGGTCAAATCCTCCGATTGCAAAACCTCCCTTGGTGCCTTTTAGCGTATTAGTGTTTATATAGGCTCTGATAGAGTCAGCGTTTACTAAAAAATAATCCTGATAGGTTCCTTTGGAACTGTCAAAGCTTCCTATTGCGAAACCTCCCTTGGTGCCTTTGCCTGCTATGCCATCATCAACATAGACCCTTACTCCCTCGTTATAAACAGCAAATATGGTTTTGCCGTCTTTGTTTTTTACTTCGAAAAGTGCTGAATCGAGATTTGGTTCGGTACCAATTACCTTAAGTGCAGGCAAAGAACCTCCTATGTTATTGGCCACCATGGCAAATGGCACCGTCCATAATCTGGTGGTACCCATATCTTTCCACTGGCTCTGGTAATAAATTTTGGTTCTGACATAAAATTTGCCTGTGGTCCAGTTTATACTGCTGAAGTAAGGTACCGCTGATGATTCCTGTCTTGTACCTCTGCCAAGAATTACTGTAAAAAGTCCGAAGTTGTTGGTCAGAACAGGATTATGCAGTTCCTCCCATATAACCGCCGGATTGAGTGAGTCAGATTTAATTGCAAGCATCACCTGAAGTGTGGCATTGGCAAGTTCTTTACCGTCTGAGTCCCTTGCAATGGCCTGGTAGTTTAATCCCTGTGGGATTTGGCTGAGGGTGCAGAGCCCAGGGCTCAGGGCAAGGATAAATGAGAGAATAAACCTTGTTTTCATAATTGTAAGATTTATGAGATTATTGGATTTATAAGACGAAAGGAGAAAGTTGAGGAACATAGTGACGAAACCCCGACCGGCAGTGTCGGGGGTGAAAGTAGAAGAACGAAGAGTAATTGGTGTGTTTTCATAGCTTGTACTTTTATCAGACTTGGTGGCTCAGGAAATCAGCGAAAAAGGAAATCCATGGGACAAGAAGCCTGTAGTTAAAAAAAGATTGACAATTACATATTTATGCAAGTTAAAATAAATAATAATTTAAAGCAATAATTTGAAAAAAATGTAGAGAATTCCAGAAATTTTTAGTCTCTGATAATCTTTGCTATGAAAATCATGAAAGGCGTGATTTATAGTCAATATAGGAGAAACTGCGTATGAGTTTGAATTTTCCCTGTTTGGTCCAGATTCCTATTGAGGGGTGCTGGACGCCATTGAATGTAGTTGTTTTAACCATGGTATAGTGAATCATATCCCAGAAAACTATTCTGTCACCGGGTTTCAGTTCTTTATCGAAACCCCATTCGCCCATGAAGTCGCCGGAAAGGCATGAATTACCACCCATACGATAAATAAATTTTCCTTCGGAGGGTTTGGTTGCTCCGAGAATTATAGGTTTGTATGGCATTTCGAGGCAGTCGGGCATATGGGCAGTAAAAGATACATCCAGCATTGCTGTTTTAATTCCATTATTTTCGACAATATCTTCGACAGTAGCAACAAGTTCTCCGGTTTCCCATGCAAACGCACTGCCGGGTTCAAGAATCACTTCAAGCCCCCATTTTTCCCTGAATTTTCTGAGCAGAGAGATAAGATGGCTGATATCATATCCTTTTCTTGTCATCAGGTGTCCGCCTCCCATATTAATCCATTTTATAAAAGGGAAGAATCTGCTGAATTTTTTTTCTACAACTTTAAGTACTTTTTCAAGTTGATGGGAGTCGTTTTCAAAAAGTACATGAAAATGAAGTCCTTCAATGTCCTCCGGCAGTTTACCTGCCAGTGATTCAGCAGTAATGCCAAGTCTTGACCCGGGGGAACAGGGATTATAAAGTCCGATGTTTATTTCCGAAAATTCAGGATTAATCCGGAGCCCGGGCGAAATTTTCAAAGGTGATTTTTTTATCAGCGGGATAAATTTTCTGTATTGTTCAAGTGAATTGAAAGAGATGTGAGAACTGTATCTCAATATTTCCTGAAATTCTTTTTCCTTATAAACGGGTGAATAAGTATGTGCTTTTGTTCCTATTTCCTCGTAGCAGAGCCGTGCTTCATTAAGTGAGCTTGCTGCTGCACCTGAAATATATTCCCTGACAATTCCAAATACTCCCCACGTTGCAAAAGCTTTGAAAGCAAGTATTATTTCCACATCAGCTTCCTCGGCAACATAACGTATTAATGACAGATTTTTTCTTAATCTCTCCTCGTCAATTACATAGCAGGGAGAAGGTATTTTTGAGTAGTCAATTGACATTGCAGGTTTAAAGGATCAAGGTTCAAAGTTTAAGGTTCAAAGTTCGAGGTCGGTATTGTGAAGTTCGACCCATGGAAGACCAAGTTTATTAAGTTGTTCCATAAACGGATCAGGGTCAAATTCTTCAACGTTATATACTCCTGGTTTTTTCCAGAGTCCTTTAAGATAAAGCATTGCACCTATAGTTGCCGGCACTCCTGTGGTATAGCTAACGGCCTGTGCACCTGTTTCGGCATAAGCAGCCTCATGACTGCAGTTATTATATATATAATATGTCTTTTCTTTTCCGTCCTTGATTCCCCTTATGCGGCAACCAATTGAGGTTTCACCTTTGTAATTTTTTCCCAGGTCTCCGGGGTCAGGTAACACAGCCTTCAGGAACCGTATGGGTATGATTTCGCGTCCTTCGAACAATACCGGTTCAATTCCTGCCATGCCGATATTCTGGATTACTCTCAGGTGGGTAAGGTATTCCTGGCTGAATGTCATCCAGAATCTTGCCCGTTTAAGAGTCGGGAAGTTTTTTACAAGCGATTCAAGTTCTTCATGATAAATCAGATAAGATTCACGAGGGCCTATGCCCGGATAATTGAGAGGTTTATGAATTTCATGGGGTTTTGTGTATACCCATTTGCCGTTTTCCCAGTATTTACCCTTCTGGGTAACTTCTCTTATGTTGATTTCCGGATTGAAATTTGTAGCAAAAGGCCTGCCATGGTCGCCGGCATTGCAATCAACAATATCAAGATAATGAATCTCGTCAAAATGATGTTTTGCCGCATAGGCAGTAAACACCGATGTTGCTCCGGGGTCGAATCCGCATCCAAGTATCGCAGTTATTCCTGCTTCCCTAAAGCGGTCAAAATATGCCCATTGCCAGCTGTACTCAAATTTTGCTTCATCGAGAGGTTCGTAATTGGCTGTGTCGAGATATGATGTTCCGGTTTCAAGGCAGGCATCCATAATATGCAGATCCTGATACGGCAGTGCAACATTGATTACAATATCAGGTTTGAACGATTTTATCAATCTAACAAGTTGAGGCACATTGTCAGCATCCACCTGCGCTGTTTGTATTCTTTTATTTCCTATTCTTTCTGCAATAGCATCGCATTTTGATTTTGTCCTGCTGGCCAGCATAATTTCCGAAAAAACATCCGGCAATGATGCAGTTTTCAAGGCAACGACAGTTCCTACTCCTCCTGCTCCTATTATAAGTACTCTTCCCATAGAATTAATTTTTCAGGTTATTTATCTGACAATCTGTGTCCGGTTTTATTTTTTCCCTTTTCACCGGCTTTCAAATATAGCACTTAAAGGTAAAAAATAAAACTGCGGAAATGTATTTAAATCAATTCATTTTTACGACAGGTTGTATGGCAAAAGATTTGCTCCTTATTTTTCTATGCGGTGATGTAAATATTATTATTGTTATCTTTGAATGCTTTTAATTTTTATGAGGCTAATAAATTTTCCGGTTATTCTCCGAATTCAGAGCAATATTCTTCTTATTGAAACATTATCAATACTTTTATGTATTCCTGTAGCATTAATTTATAATGAATCATTTCTGCCGTTTCTTTTTTCTGCAGCAATAACAATTCTGGCATCTGTTTTATTTTTCGGAATTTCAGGCAATCCGGAGACAAAAAACATTACACTTAAAGATGGTTACTTTTCAGTTGGAATTTCATGGATTGTTTTTTCTCTTTTTGGCTCGCTGCCGTTTATTCTGAGTGGAACTCTTCCGGATTTTGCTGATGCTTTTTTTGAAACGGCATCCGGAGTTACAACAACCGGAGCTTCTGTTTTTCAAGATGTTGAAATTCTACCCAAATCAATACTTTTCTGGAGGAGTTTTACACACTGGATTGGCGGGCTGGGTATAATTGTTCTGGTTATTATAATACTTCCCTCCTTCAGGATAACCAATTATACCATTTTCAGCATGGAATCATCCCTGAAGGAAAAATTTCATCCCAGAACAAAAGCTATTGGATTCAGACTTTTGTATATATATCTGGGTCTGACAATTACAGAGACAATACTTCTGTGGCTTGGAGACATGAATCTTTTTGAAAGCATCTGCCACACATTCGGAACAGTGGCTACGGGAGGTTTTTCAACCAGGAACGCAAGTATCGGCGCCTTCTCGGAATACAGTCAGTATGTAATTACGATATTTATGTTTTTAGCCGGAATAAGTTTTGTTGTGTATTATTATCTTATCAAATTCAATTTCCGGAAAGTTAAAAACAATGAAGAGTTATGGTTTTATTCAGGAATCTGTATTGTTTCGGGAGTGCTTGCAGTATCAATATTGGTGACAAGGGCAGGAATGCCTTTTATTTCAGCTTTCCGGGAAGGTTTTTTTCAGGTGATTTCCATTATTACAACAACAGGATATGCAACAGCTGACTACCTTAAATGGCCTCTTCCCGGAACAGTTCTGATTTTCCTTCTGTTCTTTACCGGTGCATGCACAGGATCAACTACAGGAAATATTAAAATGGCCAGACACCTACTGATACTAAAGAACGTAAGGGAAATCTTTAAGAGGGTTGTTCATCCAAATGCTGTTATTAGTATAAAAATGAATGACAGAATTTTAGACTGGAATCTGAATATTTCGATAATAAATTTTGTCATTCTTTATCTCTTTGTATTTATGGTTTCGTCGGTTATTTTATCGTTTAGCGGGCTGGATCTTATGACGTCAGTAAGTGCCGTTGCCTCATCTATGGGTAATATAGGCCCCGGTTTCGGAACTATTGGCCCCTCTTATAATTATGCTCATATTGAACATCCTGTTAAATTGTCCCTTTCTTTCCTGATGATATTTGGAAGACTTGAAATGATGACCATCGCTGTTCTTTTCACTCCGGCATTCTGGAAAAAATGATAATTCTGTAAGTCAATAACAAACTAATGATTCGCAAGAATATCATACTTGTAAATATTGTATATTTGCAGGGTTTTTCAGGCAAATAACCCTGTAACGTGAAACATATTCATCCTCTGTTAATATCAAGATTTATCGGGGTAATCCTAATAATTGAAAGCATTTCTTTTCTTGCATGCATTCCTGTAGCTCTGATTTATAAGGAAAGTATTATTCCTTTTATTGTTTCCGCTTTAACCGGAGTTACACTTGCACTCTTTTTATACCTGCCAGCAGCAAGATCAGATACTTTAACTTTGAACATAAGAGATATTTATTTGCTTGTGGTTTTATCATGGATTGCAATATCTTCTGCAGGCTCTTTACCATATATTGTTGGTTCGGCAACAAAATCTTTTATTGATGCATTCTTTGAATCTACATCAGGATTCACCACAACCGGATCTTCAATATTTAATGATGTTGAATCACTCCCACATTCAATCCTCTTCTATAGAAGTCTGACTCACTGGATCGGTGGTTTTGGAATAATATCGATGGTAATAATTCTCTTCCCGTCAATCAGGGTAACAGGATATAGACTTTTTACTCTTGAATCATCGCTGAAAGAAAAAATAGTACCGAAAACGAGGTCTATTATATTCAGGTTGCTCCTAATTTATATAAGTCTCAATCTTGGGGAAATAATTCTTCTTTGGGCTGGAGATATGAATTTGTTCGATAGCGTTTGTCACGCCTTTGGTACTATTGCTACAGGAGGATTTTCGACAAAAAACAGCGGATTGGCATATTATTCACCATACAGTCAGTATGTTGTAATGATCTTTATGTTCCTTGCCGGAGTAAGCCAGGTTGTTTATTATTACCTTATTAAACTAAATTTCAAAAAATTAAAAAACAATGATGAATTATTCTTTTACATTGCAGTGGTTATTATTGCGGGAATAATTGCTACTGGCATACTTTCAGCATTTTCATATAAACCGTTTGAAACTGCAATAAGAGAGGGTTTCTTTCAGGTAATATCAATAATAACCTGTACCGGATTTGCATCTGCTGATTATCTTACATGGCCCAATGTCGGGTTATTTCTGATTTTCATTCTGATGTTTGCCGGAGGAAGTACAGGTTCAACAAGCGGGGGAATCAAAATGGCACGTCATCTGATTGTTTTAAAAAACATTAAAAATATCTTTATCAAACTGTCTCATCCCGGTACTGTAAAACTGATAAGGATGAACGGTAAAGCCTTACCTGAGGAAATGAGCATTTCAATTATTTCATTCATTGTTCTTTATATTGTTGTTTTTCTTCTTGGCACATTTCTATTGGTAATCAACGGATCAGACCTTGTTACTTCTGCAAGTTCATCTGCTACATGTATGGCAGGAATAGGACCTGGTTTATCTACAGTAGGTCCAATGGGAAATTTCTCTCATCTTCCTGATCTCAGCAAAATAGTTTTATGCCTGCTCATGATAACCGGAAGACTCGAAATTATTACGGTTATGGTTATTTTCACCAGATCATTCTGGAAAAAGTAACAAAAAAACTCTTTTTATAAAAATTTCTTCTGAAGGAATGAAGAAGCTTTTTCAATGTCGAAGGGGGTTCCTATATCGAAAAAATAACCTTTGTTATGATTGAATGTACTGATTTTTTGGTGCCCAGCCAGTTTAACATATAAAGATGTCATTGAATATACACCTTCGTTCATAAACCTGAAAATCTCAGGTTCAACAATATGGATGCCTGAAAAAGCTTTTTCATTAAGATTTTTAATGTTTCCTGTGATTACTTCTTCACCTGTTTTTTTATTCCGCCAGCCTTTTACAAGGCCATCTTTATCTGTAAGAAATACTCTTTCATCTGGAGCATCTCTGACAGCAAGTGTTGCAATACCATTACTTTTAAGGTGAAACCTGTAGAGAGCCCCGATATCCATGTCTGTAATAATATCAACATTATAAAGCAGAAATGGTTTATCATCAAAAAACCATCTTGCCTTGTAAAGTCCACCACCGGTTTCCAGAAGAAGGTCTGTTTCATCAGAAACTGAAAGTCTGTAACCCAATACTTTAAGTCTTTCAATTTCATCTTTCATTTTTCCGGCATGATGATGAATATTTATTATAATGTCGCTGAACCCGAATGAAACAATGTTTTCCACAGTAAGTTGAAGGGCTGATTTACCGTTTATTTCAACGAGGGCTTTAGGAATTTTTGTAGCAATCCCTCCAAGTCTTGTTCCAAGCCCCGCTGCAAAAATCATTGCCTTCATTTCATCTTATCTCATTGTGGAAAACTATCACCTCTGCCTGTCTGTCCTGTTTCAGCATTGATGCGATCCGTTCTGCACAGTATACTGACACTGTTTTGCCTGTGAAGCAACCAAATCCAACCCTTAGAGACTTTATTTCTCCTATTCCCTCCGAGGCTAATGCATTGCTAATCATCCTGTATGCATTCTCGGTCATTTCTTCAATATCTTTTCTAACTTCGAGGAAATCGGCTACTTTCCTGTCCCTGCCTGTTAGTCCTTTAAGTCCTTCGGAATTTTCAGGATCAGGAATATGCCGGCAATCAAACATAAATCCTCCGTCTGAGATGAAAGTATCGGGAATGCCTCTTTTATAGCTGAAACTTTCAATTATAACTGATATGCGTGGTTTTGTATCTGAATCAGTTTTTGCCCAGCGTGCATAAAGATTTTCGATAATACGTAATAATTCAGGAAAATTTTTACGTATAGTATCATTTTGGAATAATTTTTCAAGCTGACTGACTGCTGGCGGAATGCTTGTTGTGAAGTTTGGTTTCCGTTCATAAAGTCCTCTGAAACCGTAAGCACCCAGTACCTGAAGCAGGCGTACAATACCGAATAATCTGTACTCATTGAGAAAAGTCTCTCTTTCATTTCTCATCCGTCTGTTTAGAAGTTCAAAGTAGAAATTCAGCAGGTCGTCATGCATTTTCTGGTCGAGTTCCACATAGGGGTCGAGCAGTAAAGAGGCTGCATCATAATGGGGTGCTCCTTTTCTTCCTCCCTGAAAATCAATAAACCATGGCATTCCGTCTTTAATCATAATGTTTCTTGACTGAAAGTCGCGATACAGGAAGCAATCAGACCATACAGCCTCAATTTTATCAGCAAGTTTTACAAAATCATCCTCAAGCAACTGTTCGTTAAATCCGGTACCGGAAAGTTTAAGAAACATGTATTTGAAATAATTGAGATCCCACATCACAGAATTCCTGTCGAACTTTTTTCTGGGATAGCAGAGATTGTAATCTATTTCCCTACCGGCATCAAACTGAAATTTCAGAAGTTCCCTGAGGATATTTTTATACATTTCATTTATTTCATTTTTCCCTTCCGGAAGGTTTTTTTTCTGCTGCACCCACATACAGAGGTCAAGGTCTCCAAGGTCTTCGGTAAGATAGACCATTTCTTCCGGAAGGTACTTAAATACTCTGGGGACTCTGTGGCCTGTTTTGGCAAAGCTTGCTGCAAATCCGGTAAAAGCATCATTTTCTTTCCTGTTTGGGTTCCATACACCGATAACAGAAAAATCTCCTAAAATCATACGGCAATAGATTCTGTCGGAACCTGATTTAGGCAGTACAATGAGTGAATCAGGGCTTTTACCTGTAAAATCTCTGAAAAGAATGCTCAGTAGTTCGTCTTTTATCATTGGTTATCAGAGCATTGTATAAGTAAGCAAAAATTACTTTTAAAAATCGCCTTCTATGCTCTTTTCAAGTTCACGTGCATAATGCAGGAATTCATCCACGTTCATTTCCTTATGGTAAATCATTCCGTGTGTTGCACGTATTTTTGGGCTTTCATTATCGTAGAAAAAGTCTTTTCCGAGTATAAGTTGTACCCTTTTGAACTGTTCAACCCATATTTTCTGTGACAGCTCGCTGAATGGCCCGTCGTAGTCATAACTGGGAAAAGATGCTTCAAATTGGCTGATGTAGCAGTTTCTGAATGACCAGTCGAGTACCGCCATTGAGTTAAGTGATACCGGTGTAAATACATTTGCTTCGGCGGGGTGAAAACGGTACCACACGTTTCTATAGCCAATTATCCTGAGGGCAGAGAGATCCTTTTCCTTTTTCCACTGCCGTAAAGCTTCGGCGACAGCCTGCAGAACCTTATAATGTGTATCGGGCCCGGAGCCTTCGGGGTCAAAAGCAACACTGAGCACAGTAGGATTGATCCGTTTCATCAGGTCAAGAACGGGCTCAACATCTCTTTTTCTTTCAGGGAGCGGAGTAAAGATATCTCCTGTATAAAATCCAAGTCGCATATGTTCAATGTTCTGAACCTTTACTCCGTAGTGAGCCCACACAAGTTCTTCTTCATACTCTCTCAGCATTCCTTTAAGTTTCTGAATGTCAGGAGGATTTTTTTCGCCGCTGTAACTGGCATCAAGCAACCGGATATTTTTTTCAATTCTATCAGCCAGTTCCTCCACTGATTTAACCCGGTAAATATCAACGAGGGCTCTTGTAAGGCGATGACAGACACCGCGAAGCTTACCCTCTTCATCATTTTCTGCCACTTTATCAAGATAGTGACTCACATCCTTGTCGAATTTGAATTTATAGCCCGATTCAAAGAAATCGTTGTATTTCAGCATCTGTATCTTTCCCTGCCTGATATGGTCGAGGGTTGACTGGAGAAGTCTTTTCAACAGGTTGTTTGTCACTGAGGTAAAGCCGGAAGTCATTACTGCAAAATGAAATTCATTCGTTTTTTCCCTTAGCTGCCGTATTATGCAGGGGAAAATTCCAAGCATGATATCATCGTGGTGGGGGCCGGTATGAAGAAAGATCTGATTGTATTCATTCTTAACACCTTCATCAATCTTCCGTTTTGTTGATTCTATAACCTCTTTTACCTTTTCAAGGCTCAGGTCAGGAATAAGTGAGCAATAACTATCGTTTTTAAGGTCCTCGATTGTAAGATTGTAGGCATATTTATTAATTTTCTGGCACAGGTCATAAATTGCCCGTTCAGTTTTTTCGAAAGTCCATTCACCCTCGTGGTAATATTTTTCTATTGAATCATTTAACTGTACTGCTGCTCCTTCAGTAAGATAGAATCTTGCATTCTTTTGCCGCTGAAGCACGGTTGCAGGATAAAGATTATCAGGTTTATTTTCCAATGCATCTTTAACAACGCCAGCCTTAGACTCACCTGCTGCAAAGATTATTGAGACGCCATCGGGATTGGATGTAATTGTTCCCAGTCCTATAGTTATTACAAGTCTGTTTCTGGAAATTTCAATACCGCCAAGGTCTCCTGCGGCTGCAGCCTGTGTCTCAAAGTTTGTAGCTGTTAGACGTGTGGTTGAATTAAGATCACTTCCGCGTGTATTGAAAGCAATATGTCCATCAGGGCCTATTCCGCCGAGAAAAAATCCTATGCCACCCATTTCCCTGATTTTGTTTTCGTACTCCGTGCACCAGTTGTCTATTCTGAATATTGATTTCTGCTGCAGTTTTTCAAGATAATTCTGGGGTTCCCTGTGTCGCAGGGTAAGATCTATTCTGTTATCAGGAAACACTTCCGTATAATGTTTTCCGTCTGCAAGCGGGATTTCATCCGAATTAATCAAAAGAGCCCTGTTTTTATCAAGTTCTAATCCTTTAATGTAATATGTAATTACATAGTTATAGAAACTGTTATGCTGATTTGGATTAATTGGATAAAATTCATCAATCTGAACGAATCGGAGACCTTTCACATCAGGCTTTTTCTTCAGTGCAAGGCCATATTCATCCAGCATCTTCCTTGTTTCTTTTTTGTCCCATTCATTGAGAAGTTTTATTGTCCATTTGATGAAATATTCAGGCGTTTTTCCTGTTGGAAGGCTTATTACTCCTTCAGGATTTCCTGAAATCCATTCAATAAATCTCAGGGAAGTTAACAGTCCGAGTAACGGAAAATTCGGAACAACAATGTATGGCACCATTGTGGTAAATCCACTTCTGCCCGAACGTTTGAAAAAAACTTTTTCTGTTCCTGAAAAAAAATCTGTATTCATATCAAAAAATTTAATCACAAAGCAAATAAAAATAATTTTGGTTTCAATGCCGGAAAAATATTTTCCTGCACTGCCTCTGCAAATTTACAATTTTGCTCCCAAGGTAACATGTAAAGCTGTGGCTTACAGAGAAAAAATTCTCCTTACTGATTATTTCTTTCAAATAATAGAAAAAACTAATTTAGCAAAGTATAATTATTAAAATGTGATTCATATTGCTGTCAATGGTTTTAACAGAACAGAATGGGAGAACGTATATCTATCATGGTAATGGAATAAGTGGCCGGTTTGGTTTACTGGGTGCATCAGAAATTCCTACTTTTAAAATGCGCGACAGAATTATTGGCCAGATAGCCGGAGGGTAAAATGCGCTGTACAGGGATGTTGAGTTTATTGAAGATGGCTCTGAAATAGCATTAAAGAAACCTGATGGTGCTTAATATAATCATCACTAATGTTATGAGAAAAACCGGTAAGAGCAAAAGGGAATAAATTCAAATTAAACATAACTAACCTGTCCTTAAATATTTTTTAATGAAGAATGATACGAAATACAACAATCTTCAAATCAGGCAAACCATGAAAAGGAAAATATTTTATTTAACTGTTGTTACTGCTGTCTTTTTTCAGTTCCTGACAGTTTCAGCTCAGAATTCAGAGCCTCCTTTTCTACAATATTTGAATCATCCATGGGTTGATTCTGTACTTAAATCGCTTTCTGCTGAAGAAAAAATTGCGCAATTGCTCTGGCTTGCAACATACTCGAACAGGAGCATTGATTATGATGTTGAAATCAGCAACACTGTAAAAGCCATTATGCCGGGCGGACTGGTCTTTTTTCAGGGTACGCCCCAGAAACAGGTGGATATGATAAATCATTTCCGAAAAATATTAAAGTTACCTCCTTTAATGGCAACTGATGCAGAATGGGGAGCGGGTATGAGGCTGGAAGGAATCGGGAAGTTTCCGTATCAGATGACCCTCGGTGCAATACAGAATGATTCCCTTATTTACCTCATGGGTGCTGAAATTGCAAAGATGCTTAAGAGAACCGGAATTGATATTAACCTTGCACCGGTGGCTGATGTAAACAATAACCCTGCAAATCCTGTAATAAATGTCAGATCTTTTGGCGAAGATCCCGGTAATGTGAGCCGGAAAGCTATGATGTACATGAAAGGATTGCAGGATAACGGCATAATTGCAGTCGGAAAACATTTTCCGGGGCATGGTGACACAGATGTTGATTCCCACTCCGGCTTGCCGGTCATCAGACATAACCGGCAGAGACTTGATTCAGTAGAACTTTTACCTTTCAAAGTACTCATTAATAACGGCATTTCAGGAATTATGCCCGGACATCTTTCAGTACCGGCACTTAACCAGACTGATAGCCTTCCGGTAACATTATCAGAGGCTGTATTGACCGGATTGCTGAAAAAAGAACTTGGCTTCAGCGGGATAGCTATATCCGACGCTATGAATATGGGTGGTATAACAAAATATTCCTCCCCCGGTGAGGCAGAAGCACTGTCTCTTAAATCAGGAATGGACGTGCTTGAATATGTTACTGATCCTGCACTTTCAATCAAAATTGTAACAGAAAATATTAAAAACGGAAAACAAACTTCTGCAGAACTCGACGAAAAATGCAGGAAAGTTCTTGCAATGAAATACTGGGCAGGCCTGAGCAAACCTGAAACACTGAAAAAAGAAAATCTGATGACAGATCTTACAAATCCCTGTATATCAGCTTTTATAAGAGAGCTATATGCAAATGCACTCACAGTTCTAAATAACGAGCAGTATCTGATTCCGGTAAGAAACCTTGACAAAACCAGAATAGCCACTCTGGCTGTTGGAAGAAATGAACTTACAGATTATCAGAACAGAATATCATCTTATACAAAGACAGACCATTTTTTTATCAGTACATTCGATGAAAAGAAAATCAGTGAAACCTTAAAAAGTCTTGCTTCGTACGATCTTGTCATTGCCGGTGTATATGCTCCTGACAGGTCACCAGCAAACTATCCTGCGTCACAGAATCTGAACACTTTTATTAACAAGCTTAACAGCCAGAATAGATGTATAATTACATGGTTTGGGAATGCTTATCTTGCCGGGCAGATTGAAGCAATCAGTGAAGTTCCGGGACTTATTCTGACTTACCAGAATAACAGTATTACAGAAGATCTTTCGGCCCAGCTCATTTTCGGCGGAATCGGGGCAAAGGGAAAACTTCCGGTCACAATTAATGATAGATACCATTGCGGTTACGGTATAATAACTCCGGGTAATTTAAGGCTACAGTATGGTTTGCCGGAAAATGCAGGTATATCATCATTTGTACTCATACATAAGATAGACTCAATAGCCAATTCAGGCATAAGTGCAGGTGCCTACCCGGGATGTGAAATAATGATTGCAAGAAAAGGAATGGTTATTTTTCATAAATGTTACGGGTATCATACTTATGAAAACAAAACACCGGTAGGGGAAAATGACATGTACGACCTTGCCTCGGTAACAAAAATTTCAGCTACTACACCTGCACTGATGCTTTTACAGACAGAAGGTCTTTTTAACCCTGATGAAAAGCTTGCCGGATATCTGCCCGACTTCAGAAAATCAAATAAAGCGGACCTTATAATCAGGGAGATGCTGGCTCATCAGGCTGGTCTGACAGCATGGATACCTTTCTGGAAAGAGACTGTAAAGAAAAACGGTGACTTTAAGTCCCGTACATTCAGCCACGAGCAATCGGCAAGGTATCCGTTGAAGGTTGCTCAGGGGTTATATATTCATAAAAATTACAGAGACAAAATCTTTAAGGAAATTAAAAAAAGTCCTGTAAGCAGCGAAAAAAAATACCTCTATTCTGATCTTTCTTTTATAATTATGCCGGAAATAATTGACAGGTTATCGGGACAGAAATGGTTTGAACTTGTGGAAGACAGCGTTTACCATAAAATCGGTGCATTCGATATTTGTTTCAATCCTTATCTTTATTATCCACCTGAAAGGATAGTCCCCACTGAGTATGATTCACTTTTCAGGAAGCAGCAGCTTCATGGGACTGTGCATGACGAAGGAGCTGCTATGCTTGGAGGCATATCGGGACATGCCGGCCTTTTTGCCACAGCCAGTGACCTGATGAAACTTATGGAACTCTACCGCAGGATGGGTAACTACGGTGGTGAACAATTAATCGGCGAGGAAGTAATGAAGGAATACACAAAAGTTCAGTTTCCTGAAAATAATAACCGGCGTGGACTCGGTTTTGATAAACCACTGGTTGATAATGCCTCACGTCCCCCGAAGGAGACTTATCCCACTTTCGGTGCATCACCCGGAAGTTTCGGTCATTCAGGATATACAGGTACTTTTGTGTGGGTGGACCCGGACTATGAAATCAGTTATGTCTTTCTTTCAAACAGGGTTTATCCGACACGGAATAATAACAAACTTTCGGACATGAACATCAGAACAGAAATACTTCAGGCAATTTATGATTCCATAATAAAGTAACTATTATTTGTCAGAAAATGAAAAAATTAATTCCACTCTTTTTTATTTGCTATTTTGCAAATACAATCTACCCGCTTTCAGCGCAGCAGTTTACAATTCCGAAAGAGTTATTTTCAAGGGCAGAATTAACCTGGTATAAAGAAACATCGTTGAACAGTGATGTAAAAGCATTTTGCGATGCTACAGGAAAACTGAGTAATTTTGCTTTTACTGAGAGTTTTGGAAAAACCAGGGAAGGTAATGATTTGATTATGGTTGTTCTTGCCAATCCGGGAATAACTTCACCGGAGGAAGCTTCGGCTTCCGGGAAACCTGTTATTTACATTCAGGGGAATATTCATGCCGGTGAAGTTGAAGGAAAAGAGGCATCAATGAGGCTTATCCGTGAAATATGTTTTGGCCCTAAAACTTCGCTTATTGATAATCAGATACTTATTTTTTGTCCCAATTTCAACCCTGACGGCAACGATAAGCTTAGTTCTACAAGCAGGCCATCACAGGATGGGAGTCCGTTGCTTACAGGAACAAGAGTTTCAGGCGAGGGCTATGACCTGAACAGGGAAGGCATAAAACTTGACGCTGCAGAATCAAAAGCATTCATAAAAAACATAATACTCAAATGGGACCCTGACATTCTCATTGACCTGCATACCGACAACGGTTCATGGCATGGATATTCAATAAATTATGCGCCTGCCTACAAATCGGCCGGGCTTGACATTCCTGCAGATTACATAAAGGATAAATTACTTCCTGCTGTTGCAAAAGCAATGAATGAAAGATCCGGCATTCCGGTGTTTTTCTTTGGTAATCTCAGTCAGCGGGAAGGTGAGCAGGTCACATTTTCAACCTATTCTCATCTGCCAAGATATATTGTGAATTACATGGGCCTCAGGAACAGGATGGCAATACTGAGTGAAACTTTTTCGCACGACAGCTTTGAAAAAAGAGTGCTGAGCAATTATCTTTTTCTGGTATCAGTTCTTGAATACACCAATTCACATTCCGCAGAGATCCGCAAAATTACAGAAGATGCTGATATAGAAACTATTAAACAAATAAGTGAGCAGGGAGGCAAGCTGAAGAAAGGAGTAAATTACAGAATTGCACAGGCAGAAAAACCAATTTCACTTCTTGTCAGAGAAACCGAGAATTATACACGGGATGACGGAAAGCCTGGCACAAGGCCGACCGGCAGGTTATTCTGGATTGAAAATGTAAAGTATTTTGATCATTTTGAACCAGTTAAAAAAGCAGTTGTACCATACGGGTATATGTTTCCCGGGGAATTGAAAAATGTGGCTGACAAGTTAAGTGAACATGGGATAAGAGTTATTTCACTTCCGAAAAGATTTCTCACTGAAGGAGAGCAATATATTATTTCAAAATATACAAGGGATTCAAAACCGTTATATGGGCAGCATTATGCTGTAAGAACTGAGGGCCGGTTTGAAACTGTAAAGACACGGGTTAAGGCAGGAAGTTATTATGTAGATATGCGGCAGCCACTTGCATGGCTTATCTTTTATATGCTCGAGCCTGAATCTGATGACGGACTGCTTTTCTGGAATTTTTTCGATGACTATCTCATAAAGCATGGCGTTGAAAAGGGCAATATCCCCTACCCTGTTTTAAAAGTGATGAGACCGGTTGAGTAAAGCATGGAGCTAAGAGATTGGAGCACAGAATGTATTATCCTTTCTCCTTTCGCCTTTTTACTTTTTATGGTGCCCAGGACAAGACTCGAACTTGCACACCGTAACCGGCACTACCCCCTCAAAGTAGCGTGTCTACCAATTCCACCACCTGGGCGAATCAGGATGAAAGACAAAAGACAAAAGGCAAAAGACAAAAGTAAGTCTTCGTACAAAAAATTTCTTTTCTCTTTTTTCCTTTTACCTTTTTACTTTTATCTTTTTACTTTTATCTTTTGTCTTTTCCCAGTGCCCAGAACAGGACTCGAACCTGCACATCATTGCTGACACTAGTCCCTGAAACTAGCGCGTCTACCAATTCCGCCATCTGGGCTTATTCTCTCTTAATTAATCAGGGACAGCGCCCAGTACTTTAAGTTCTGTGCTCGCATCCCTGCGATTTCTGCATCCGCTCCGGGCCCGCCATTTCAATGAACCTGTCTGCTGCATTCAGCGGATGCAAAAATATAAAATATTTTTTAAAAAACTAATCTTTCCGGAACTTAAAGAACAACCTCATAAGAAAGGAAGAAATAAAATGCAATGCAAAAAAAATTGTATTGATAAAAAATATATTTTTGCTCGCTGAAAAAAGTTTTTTATTGGAAGAATATTTTTTAACAAAAATTGGAAAACAGGACGATATTGTTTCAAAATTAAAAAATTACGGGATATAAATGAAAATAATGAAATTCGGCGGAACTTCGGTAGGTACTCCTGAAAGGATGAGGTCGGTTGTTCCGCTTATAAACACAGGTGAAAAAGTTATTGTAGTATTATCTGCAATGTCGGGAACCACAAATGCACTTATAGAGATTTCGGCATCTTTAAATGCCGGCAATACAACCGATGCCTCTTCAAAAATTGAGGCTTTGCGTTCGAAATACCATGATGTGGTTAATGGACTGTACGGGAGTGATTCAATAAAAAAAACAGGAATACAGATAGTTGATTCACACCTTGATTATATTTCAGGGTTTATAAACGGAGCTTTTACAAGGACTCAGGAAAAAGCTATTATTGCTCAGGGAGAACTTCTTTCTACTTCATTGTTTCAATTGCTGCTGGAGGAAAAGAATATCAGGTCGGTGCTTATACCGGCATTGAATTTCATGAGGATAGACAAATATGGTGAACCTGATCTTTATTATATAACTGAAAATCTCAAACGCGAACTTGAAAATTACACCGACACAAATATTTTTGTTACACAAGGATTTATTTGCAGAAATGCATTTGGTGAAATTGACAATCTGAAAAGAGGTGGAAGTGATTATACTGCATCACTCATAGGAGCAGCACTTGACGCAAGTGAAATTCAAATATGGACCGACATAAACGGGTTTCACAACAATGATCCGAGGTTTGTTGAAAAAACGGTACCGGTGAGGGAACTGTCGTTTGATGAAGCAGCCGAGCTGGCATATTTTGGTGCTAAAATACTGCATCCTTCCACTGTAAATCCGGCCCGTGAAAAAAATATCCCTGTAAGGCTTAAAAATACCATGGATCCGGATGACCCCGGAACAATGATTTCACGAAAATATACTCTTAAGGATTATAAAGCAGTTGCAGCCAAAGACGGTATAATAATAATCCGCATTAAATCGGACAGGATGCTTATGGCTTATGGTTTTCTGCGGAAAATATTTGAAATTTTTGAAGTATACCGTACCCCGATTGATATGATTACAACTTCGGAGGTATCAGTTGCACTAACAATAGATAATCCGGAACATCTTACCCAGATTGTAAAGGAACTTCAGGACCTCGGAACTGTTGAAGTTGAAGAAAATATGTCAATTGTCTGTATTGTAGGTGATTTCAGACCTGAACGTACCGGGTCGGCACCCGAGATCTTCGAAGCACTAAACACTCTTCCCATTAAAATGATAGCCTATGGAGGAAGTCCATACAACCTGTCACTTCTTATTGACACAAAAGATAAAGTAAAAGCACTCAGATTATTGAATAAACACCTTTTTCCAGAAATAAATGACAACTAATTTCCCTCTTGAACGTTTTGAAAAACTCAGAACACCTTTCTATTATTATGATCTTAAGGTTTTAAGCAAAACCCTCGAAATTGCAAAGGAAGAATCCGCAAAATACGGGTATAAAATACATTATGCCATTAAGGCAAATGCAAATCCGGTAATTCTGAAAACAATTTCAACTTACGGTTTCGGGGCCGATTGTGTTTCATGGAATGAGATTGACAGAGCTATTTCCTGCGGATTCAGTCCCGAAAACATTGTTTTTGCGGGTGTTGGCAAATCAGATTTAGAAATTGAGAATTCACTTAAGGCAGGCATTCTATGTTTTAACTGTGAATCAATTCAGGAGCTTGAAATTACTGACGGTATAGCAGGCAGGTTGGGAGTCGAAGCGAGAGTAACACTGAGAATAAATCCGAACATTGATGCTCATACCCACCGCAACATCACAACGGCTATAGAAGACAGCAAATTCGGAATTATTATTCCGGAGCTCGATGAAGCAGTTAGCCGATTAAATTCGCTTAAAAATACAGAACTTATAGGCATTCACTTTCACATAGGTTCACAGATTACCAGAATGCAGGTGTTTAAAAATCTGTGCGCACGGATAAATGAGCTTATTGAATGGTTCAGTTCACGTAAAATAAATCTTAAAATCATAAATGTCGGTGGGGGGCTCGGTATTGATTATCAAAATCCGGAGAGCATGCCTTATTTCCGGGAATATTTTTCCGTTTTCAGGGAGATGTTAAGACTTTATCCCGGGCAGGAGCTTCATTTTGAACCGGGGAGGGCTTTTGTAGGACAGTGCGGATCACTGATATCCAGAGTCTTATTTACCAAAAACGGTTTATCAACCAGATTTGCAGTCATAGATGCAGGTATGACAGACCTTATACGCCCTGCACTCTATCAGGCATATCATAAAATTGAGAATTTAACCTCAAATGGTAAAACATCGCATTACGATGTAGTAGGGCCAATATGTGAATCATCTGATACTTTCGGCAAGTATGTGGAACTTCCCGAAACAAAACGCGGTGATTTAATAGCAATACGATCGGCCGGAGCATATGGTGAAACGATGGCATCAAGATACAACCTCAGGGATCTCCCGCAATCAGTGTTCTCGGAAGAAATATAACCTTTCAGAAAAATATCTGATAGCCAGTCTATTTATTGTTCTTCCTTAACTGATCTTTTCTTACATATTCCAGAAGTTTCTTATCTTCCGGGTGTTTGGCAAGAAGGTCAGTCCAGTAATCATTGATAGTCTGTTTTATTTCTTTTCTCAATATCCAGAGACCTATAAGATTTGGGACTGTCATTAAAGCTATTGTGATATATGAAAGTGACCATATGATTGTTGTATCGGTGAATGAAGCAATAAAGAAGGCTATTACGTAAACAATCCTGTAGTATATCACATATTTTGGACCGATAAGGTAAGTTATTGCTCTGTCGCCGTAATATGACCATGATACTGCTGTGGAAAATGCAAAGAGCAGTATTCCGATTGCAACGACATATTTTCCCCAGTCGCCCAGAATACTTCGTTTAAAGGCTTCTGTAGTAAGAGGTGCACTGTGAACCAGTGATTTGCCGGTGATTGAAATGGAAGCAGATTGCGGCTGCCATTTACCATCAACAACGGTTATCTCACCTGTAAATGGTTTCCTGTTATCATAAACAGTATAATCCTGCGCAACTGATCTTGAATTAATCAAAGTAATCCTGTTTTCAATCCTGCCGTCTGTTACTTTAAGTTTCCCGTCAAAAAGAGGCAAAGGTTTTTTATCCCTCACAAACTCAATGATTTTTTGTTTCTGTTCAGGAATGTTTTCGTCGTAATAATCATTCAGGAATATCATGTCGGCGCTCTGGAACTGGTTTTCAACCTTTTCGTGCCATACACCGGATGAAAGTATTGTTAGTCCTGTAAGTGAGCAGATGATTATTGTGTCAATAAATGGTTCCAGAAGGGCAACAAGGCCTTCGGATACTGGTTCGGGAGCTTTTGCGGCTGCGTGAGCTATAGGTGCCGAGCCTTGTCCCGATTCATTTGAGAAAAGTCCGCGGTTCACTCCTCTGTTAATGGCATAGGAAACCGTAGCACCAAGAAAACCTCCGACAGCTGCTGTACCGGTAAATACAGTTGAAAAAATTGAAATGACCGACGGAATGATATTTTTATAGTTTGTGAAGATTACCAGCATTGAACCAATGAAATAAAAAATTGCCATTCCCGGTACAAGTTTTTCGGTTACCTGAGCAATCCGTTTTATGCCTCCTATTATTATCAAAGCCAGAACAAATGCCAGAATTGCGCCGGTAATTACCTGGTTTATCGCGAAAGTTGAGAATACGGCATTTGAAATGCTGTTGATCTGGGGAAGGCTTCCTGTACCAAAAGAAGAAAGTACAGTAGCACATGCAAAAAAAGCTCCGATCACTGCTCCGGTTCTGATAATTTTTCCTGAACGGGTTTTTATGTTGAGTCTTTTCTTCATATAATACATTGGCCCGCCGGATACTGTACCGTCGGGTAAAATATCGCGGTACTTATGTGATATTGTTACTTCAACCATTTTTGTACACATTCCTATTGCTGCCGTTACCAGCATCCAGAAAAGAGCGGCAGGCCCTCCGAGATGAATAGCAAGTGCAACACCTGCAATATTTCCTGTACCCACAGTTCCGGAGAGTGCTGTTGAAAGAGCCTGAAAATGAGAGGTATCACCCACATCAAGATGATGATCATACTTCCCTCTTACAATATCAATGGCGTGTCTGAAAAACCTGAACTGAGGAAATCTTAAATAAAAAGTAAAAAATATTCCTGTTCCCAGAAGAAGGCATACAAACCATGGATGCCCTCCGATGTAACCATCCAGCATTACAAGAAAATCGTTGATACTCTGCATCATAATAAAAAAATAAAAATAAAAACAAAGGACGAAAGGCAAATGTAACAATTTCCAGATAAGAAAAAAGCCTGAAAAGAATGTTAAAAAATTAAAAAATATATTGAAATGTTTTCTCTATATGGGGAGGAGAAACAAATTAAGGTGCCGGGTGCCGTACTTATCTCTTCCCCTTATGTCATCTGTCAATGGAGGCTTCTACTTAAAAGAGGAGAGTTGGTCATAGCTTCAGAATGCCAAGGCTGTAGAAGAACACCATGGTTATTGCGACCGGTGCAATATATCTTACAAGGAAGAAATATACAGGGAAATAGCGTGATCTGATCTGCCCATTATTTGTCATTTCAATTTTTGTAAGGTTCTTATCGTGAAACCAGCCTATAAATAAAACTATAAATAAACCTCCAAGTGGCAGCATAATGTTTGAGGTAAGATATTCAAGAACGCCGAAAATATTTTTACCCAGTATAGTAAAGCTGCCCAGTTTACCCATTGATGCCACTGTAATAAGTCCGAGTACTGAAACTGATGCTGAAGCGATGATTGTTGCCCTTCGTCTGGCCATTTTAACTTCTTCAACCAGAAAAGCGACTATGACTTCAAGTACTGATATTGTTGAAGTGAGGGCTGCAACTGCAAGCAGAACAAAAAATGCCATGGCAAAAATATTTCCCATCGGTAATTTTTGAAAAATGCCGGGAAGTACAATGAATGTAAGTCCTTCCCCTGAAGATGGTGAGCCCCCGAGAGCAAAAACAGCAGGGAAAATTGCAATTCCGGCAATAACAGCCACCAGAGTATCAGAAATAGAGACATAAAATGCAGTGGAAGCAAGATTATCCTGTTTACGGATATAAGAGCCGTAAGTAATAAGTGTTCCCATTCCTATGCTGAGGGAGAAGAAACCCTGACCAAGAGCTTCCAGTATTACCTTCGGGGTGATTTTGCTTAAATCGGGGTGAAACAGAAATCTCAGGCCGGCACCTGCCCCTCTGAGGGTAAGGGAACGGACACAAAGTATTACAAGGAGAACAAGTAAAAAAGGCATCAGTATTTTTGTATACCTTTCTATTCCATTTTTCACCCCTGAAATTATTATCAGAGCGGTAAAGCCCATAAAAACAATAAACCACAGGTAAGGCCGGAAAGGGTGATTGAGAAAATCATTAAACATTGAAGTAAGTTGATCATGACTTTTACCTGATAGGTTGCCGGTGAAAGTCTGGTAAAAGTATTCGAGCGTCCAGCCGGAAACGGTTGTATAAAATGAGAGTATAAAGAATGCGGCAATTACTCCCATTATACCTATAAGGAACCATGGTTTCCGGGGAGCCAGGTAGCGGAAAGCACCATAAGGATTTTTCTGCGCTGAGCGGCCTATCACAAATTCGGAAGTCATTACAGGGATGCCAATGAGCAGAATAAAAACAACATATATCAGCAGAAAAGCTCCCCCGCCATTTTCCCCTGTTATATAAGGAAATCTCCAGATATTCCCCAGTCCGATTGCAGAACCTGCTATTGCTGCAATAGCACCGAAATTGCTGGTAAAACTGTCGCGCTGACCTGACTCTTTATTATTATTCATAACTAAATTTTTAAAAGTTCCATTTAAGGCTTAATAAAACCACAGGGCGCTAATATAAAAATAAATACTCAATGAAACTTTAAAGGCATTTTATGAAACCCACATGTTTTTTTCAAACGCAAATAAATATGAAAATAATTTTAAAAAACATGTGGATTCTCCCGCTTTGCGGGGCGACCATTAAAAATTAAATTATTTACTGATGAAAATATCATGTTATTCAACATTTAGTGACAAAAATATGGCTGATTTTTCTTACTTTCTTCCTGTACTCACCCCCTTTAATCCCCCTCTCTACGCCGTAGAGAGGGGGAAACCGGAGCGAAGCGGAGGAGAGGGTGAGTACATGAAATTTTACTTTTTCTTATCTGTATTTATACTGCTAATTTTTAGAAACTTATAAAATTATTTAAACATGAAAATAATTTTAAAAAACATGTGGATTCCATGTGACCATTAAAAATTAAATTATTTTCACATGAAATAATTGCGAATGATACAGGAAATTCTTACAGGTTTGATTCTATTGATCAGTATTTTCAAATGATCTGAAAATATATTTATCTTTGCACTTTTAAAAAACATAAGAAAATCAATGATAAAAATAGTCTTTCCCGACGGTGCTGTAAGGGAATACAGTGAAGGGATAACCGGGCTTGAAATAGCTGAACAGATTAGTCCGCAGCTTGCCCGGGAAGTTTATTCCGTATCAGTAAATGGTGAAACATATGATCTGACAAGACCTATAATGACTGATGCAAGTATTAAACTTCACAAATGGGAAGATGAAGAAGGCAGGCATGCTTTCTGGCATTCGTCGGCACATCTCATGGCTGAAGCAATTGAGCAGATATGGCCTGGAACAAAATTCGGCATAGGGCCTGCGATTGAAAACGGATTTTATTACGACATTGACCCGGGGGCCCATGAGATAACAGATGAGGATCTTGTTTTAATAGAAAACAGGATGAAGGAGCTTGCTGCACAGAATCAGCCTATTACCCGCAGGGAGGTCAGTAAAAGGGAGGCAATTGATTTTTTTACAAAAAAAGGAGATGAATACAAACTCGAACTTATCAGTGAACTTGAGGATGGTACAATATCATTATACAGTCAGGGGACATTTGTTGATCTTTGCAGGGGACCTCACCTGCCCAATACATCACTCATAAAAGCAATTAAGGTATTAAGTATTGCAGGTGCTTACTGGCGCGGAGATGAGAAACGGAAAATGCTTACCCGCATTTATGGCATAACCTTCCCAAAGCAGAAGATGCTCGATGAATACTTTGTTTTCCTTGAAGAGGCAAAGAAAAGGGATCACCGCAGACTCGGAAAAGAGCTTGAACTTTTTACTTTCTCACCTAAGGTTGGGATGGGTTTACCTTTGTGGATGCCAAGAGGAACCGAAATCCGCAATACACTTATAAATTTCATGACAGTTATCCTGAAGAAAAGAGGATACAAGATTGTAGCCACTCCTCATATTGGAAATGTCAATCTGTATAAGACATCAGGTCATTTTGAGAAGTACGGAGCCAGTTCATTCAGGCCTATTGCTACACCTCAGGAAGGTGAACAATTTATGCTTAAACCTATGAATTGCCCGCACCACTGCGAAATATACAACTCAACCCCACATTCATATAAAGACCTTCCGTTGAGGATGGCTGAATTCGGAACGGTATACAGATATGAACAGAGCGGAGAACTTCACGGACTAACAAGGGTAAGAAGTTTCACCCAGGACGACGCCCACCACTTCTGCCGGCCTGACCAGTTAAGGGAAGAATTCAAAAGTATTATAGATCTGGTACTGTATGTGTTTAAAATAATGAATTTTAACGAATATACTGCTCAGATTTCACTGAGAGATCCGAAAGACATGGAAAAATATATAGGGTCGGAGGAGAACTGGGAAAGGGCTGAACGTGATATTATCGAGGCTGCCGCAGAGAAAAACCTTGATACAGTGGTTGTAGAAGGTGAAGCAGCATTTTATGGCCCCAAGCTCGATTTCATGGTAAAGGATGCCCTCGGAAGAAAATGGCAGCTGGGCACAATTCAGGTAGACTACAATCTTCCGGAAAGATTTGATCTTACATATACAGGCAGTGACAATCAGAAGCACAGGCCGGTAATGATTCACCGAACCATTTTTGGTTCAATGGAAAGATTTGTTGCAGTACTTATAGAAAACACCTCAGGCAAATTTCCTCTCTGGCTTGCCCCCGAGAAAGCAGTGATTCTTCCAATAAGCGAAAAATTTAATGATTATGCCAAAAAAGTTTTGGAATTATTAAATAATTCCGATATTTGCACTCTGATTGACGAAAGGAGTGAGAAGATAGGTAAGAAGATAAGGGATAACGAGTTAAAGAGGATTCCATATCTTCTGATTGTTGGTGAAAAAGAGGAACAGAACGGGACAGTTTCTGTCAGAAGACAGGGAGAAGGAGATAAGGGTTCCATGAGCCCGGGTGAATTTGTAAATTTTATAAAGAACGAGATAAAGAAGGAGATTGAGGTGTAAGTATTGGTAATTAATTTATTATTAACTAAATTCAGGAGGAAGAGCCATAGTTTTGCAGAAAAAAAACTTCCCGGGCAAAGACGGATTGCCGGCCTACAGGGTTAACAACAGGATTACCGCCCCCGTTGTAAGAGTAGTGGGCGAAAATA
>Ga0078972_1003628_pt1 | contig 45534 bp, 55 predicted proteins | sample YelNatPaOPGAMG01_FD_67568 | JGI IMG/M metagenome (GOLD analysis project Ga0078972, IMG submission 67568) | Hot spring thermophilic microbial communities from Obsidian Pool, Yellowstone National Park, USA - OP-RAMG-01 (SPADES assembly) (version 2) | ecosystem: Environmental > Aquatic > Thermal...
TTTATTTTTTAACACCCTTCAAAGTAAGGTTAATATATATTTATTTACTGTTAGCTGCCCTTACTTACCCTCATGCGTCTTATTAAACGGCATTTACAGTTTAACTAATATTTACTGCTATGCGGCATCGGGAAATTTGGCATTAAACAATATGCGAAATTTTACCGATACGGCAAAGGGAAATTGGGCAACTGTAATACGGCAGCTAACAGAAGAAAAACGAAATTAAAAACCCTACACCCAACCCTACACACTCACCCAAACCTTGTGGGAAACACTATACCACAGACCGTGAGTTTGTGACCACAACCACAAAGAGGGGTAGGATTGATAAAGATTAAAAATAAATAAAACAAACAAAATAAATAGGAGTAAAAAATGGAAAAGGTTTATGGGTTCAAAGGATTCAATAAGGACCTTCAATGTTTGTTTTTCCAATACGAAATTGGAAAGACATACACGAAGGATGATAGCGAGGACATCTCGCTATGCTCAAATGGATTCCACTTTTGTGAGAATCCATTAGACATCTTCTCATACTACCCTCCAATAGAGGGTAACCGCTACTGCCGAGTACTTGGTGGTGGCAAAATGGATAGAGGAATCTGGGATACTAAAATAGTATCCCAAGAGATAGAGATATTGGAAGAATTAACTTACAAAGAGTTAATTCAAGAAGGGATAAAGTACCTTGAAGGTACAAATGAAATCCCTAAAAATAAAATTAATGAAAATTCTGCAACTGCAGACTTTAATAAAAAGTCTGCAACAAATGGGGAAGGTTGTAACTCAGCAACGAGTGGCATCAGTGCACACTCGTTGACGAAAGGATACAACTCAGCGTCAGTGACGGCTGGCTCATATGCAAGGTCACTGACAAAAGGTAATGACTCGAATTCCGCAACATGCGGAAACGAGTCGGATTCGATTACACTTGGAAGCAATTCCAAGTCGATGGCGGCTGGATATAATTCCAACGCCATAACTTTTGGGATGGCTTCTCATGCAGCAAGCATGGGAAATTTCTCATACGCCATCACGTATGGCAATGATTCTCACGCTGTAACTTGTGGTGAAGAATCAAGTACAGCGGTAGAGGGAAACAACTCTATCGCAGTAGGAATTGGAATAGAAAACAGAGCCAAAGGGCAGTTAGGGGATTGGCTCGTACTGGCGGAATACGACTCAAGCAACGGAGACTTGCTTGAAGTAAAAGCGGTACAAGTTGATGGGATAGAAATTCTACCATCAACATGGTACACGTTAAAAGAGGGGAAATTTGAAATAGCAAATAAGGAAAATAATATATGAAAGTATTATTGGTAATCTCTTCTGTCCATCCCAAAACATGGACAGAAGAACAGAAAAAGGAATTCGATAGAATTGAGTATATCGAATTTCCAACTATAAATCCCGAGTCAGATGCTTGGGATTTAGCAAGAGATGAAGTCCAAATAATACAAGGGTGGATAGAGGATTTCATCAATAGGACGGAAGAGGATACACCCTACATTTACATTAATGGTGATGGATTAGTATGCTATGAGATTTTCATGGCATACCGAGATGATTACCTAAGAATGAACTTCACATTCCCATCATTTGATGAGAACGGGAAGTTCGTAAGGTGGCGTTAACTGCCATCTCCCTAACAATTAAAATATTAAAAAGGAGTATTATGAAAACAAAACAAGATAACTTAATCGGGCTAAAACCCGAAGAAGTTGTAAAAGATTTAATCACCAGTGGCAGACTAATGGATGCAAACTGGTATTTGGTGAGTCAATTGGATAAAAACCAATTGATTCAGTATGCGGTCTTTGCAGCCCAAAGGGCTGTAAAGAGTTTCAATAAAAAATACAGAGATGAACAGATAAACTTGGCAATAAAAGTTGCCAAGCAATATGTAAAAATGGAAAAGACATCAGATAATCTTTTCCAAATATCAGAAAAAAGTTCATCAATTAAAGATGCGTTAAAGGGGAGATTAAAATATCAAGACATAAAGGACGTAAAACTCTTCGCTGTAGATGCAGCGAGGCATTTAATGGTATTGATAAATAATGCCATCAAAGAAAATGAAATTCAAATTAGAGAAAATGTAAACAAGATTATAATTGACAGTCGAAAAACTGTTGAGTATAATAATGGGGAAATGAAAGAAATCCTAAAAAGAGGATTGGAATTATTACAGAACTAACAATTAACACTGGGCTATTAGAAATAATAGCCCACCGTTATTATCAATAATAATTTTTATTATAAAAAACCACAACCACAACCACAGTCGCCACAACAGTTACAACCACCACCCTACAACTATATAATTTAACAAAGGAAGTATTATGAAATTGACAAAAGAGTTTCTAAAAGAAAACAATGCTTGCCCAGAAGGTTATAAGTGGGCATGCGAAAATAATTTAATTGGGCTTGAGCATGAAGAAGTTATCAAAAAGTTAATTGCCAACGGTCGACTAATGGAAGCCGATTGGCTAATGGAAAGGTCTCTGAACAGAGACCAGCTTGTAAAATACATATTAAATGCAGCAAGTGTAGCAATAAGAGTTTTTCAAAATTCTTATGAAGATAAGAATGTTGATAAGGCTTTAGAAATTGCCCACAAGTATATAAAGATGGACAAAACACCTAATAACTTTCATCAAATATTGGAGGAAATATCACCAATAATTGATGAATTAGTAAATGAAATACAATATAAAAACATCAAAGAGCCTCTATGCTTTGCTATAAATACAGCAAGGCATTTAGCAGAAACAATAGAAAGTGTAATCAAGGAAACCCTTGATGGAGGCATATCTTATGATGTATTAAGATGTGCCACATGGACTATTGTCCACAGCCGAAAGGTTGTTGAATATGATAAGGAAGTAATGGAAAGCTTCCTTTATCAAGGATTGAAACTGTTACAAAATAATTCATAAACCACGCCCGATGCTTTGAGGCATCGGGCTATTTATAGGAGAATATATGATAGTAGCAACTACGTATTTAACTGGGTATCAAATACTTCAGTTAAATGATAAAGGTAATATAATCCATGAATTATATTCTTCTGAGTATAATATAAAGGATGAATTATTACCTTTTACACTCAAATCTCTTGCTGAACAAAAGGCAAGAGAAATAGCTTCAAACTTAGGGGAAGAGTTCACAGTGGTTGATGTAGAACCTTCCCAGTGGCTAACGGAGATGTTTTAACCACGTCTTCAAATAACTCCACATTTATTACCACTTTAATTGCCACGTTATACTAACAAGTAATGTAAGTATTATGCTTGAGTTTACTTTTACGTACTTCCCCATTAGAGGGGGGAACGTAAAAGTCAATCAGTAAAGTTAGCTTAACGTGGCTAATCACGTCAATTGCCATCGCTATTGGCTTAAGACCAAACACTCGAGTAGGATTCTCTTCCTGTCGATGACAATTGATTCCTGGCAGCCTTGATAGTTTGTTGGTCAACTATTACTGGCAAGAATCATACAAATATAATAAAAAAAAATTAATTTAACAAATAACTTTAAAAAGGAGTATCTATGTTATTGATTTCAATGGAATTACCAATGTACATTGTGGGGCAAATAATGTATATAATGGAAGTCATTATGGGAGAAGATTTCCATTATAACATGAACAATGAAGAAAAACTAATCGAAGTCCCAGCAACAGAGCAACAATTCGAAAAATTAAACAAACAAATAAAATTATTAGAAGGAGTAAGGTATGTACATAATTAGCAGAACATTATGGCAAGGAGTTTATGAAATTGAATATCTTTATATGGGAGAATTTCAAAAGAGACAGTTTGAATCTCTCCAAGAAGTTGAGGCTTTTATCGAAGAGATAAGGGCAAGCCTTCAAGAAAGATAAAAGATAATAGTCCATAATACTCCGTGTCAGATTGGGAGGCTGGTATCAAAAGATACTGGCTTCTCAATCGGCATTTAATAGAATATAAAAAAAAGAAATATAATTTACAATGTTGTAAATTACAGAAAAAAAATATTTATTTACAAAAAAAAGATGCCACAATGAACGAAAAAGAAATGTTAGAATATGAATACGAAGAACTCGCAAAAATGTCACAAAAAGTATTAAAGAAGCTGAAAGGGGCGATTGACAAAAAGGATACAAGAAGCCTAAATTCAGCTTATAATGCAATGGTTTTATTTAAAAAAAGATACATGCTTACATTACATAAAATCTTTAATCTCGACGACTTTGTAGAGAGGGATTAATGCCAAACTATCTATTTCAATAATTAAAAAATACATAAATTAAATAGGAGGAGTATTGACTCATTTATTGAAAAGTCTGATAGAGTTAATTAACCAGATTGACCCAGACCCAACGGATTATATAATGATAATCCTTGTGTCATTCAATGTTTATTTAATGTTCAAACTAAAAAGAGTTGAAAAATACTCAATGGGAACATTAGTGGAAATATTGAAAAAGGATTTCCACGAAGATAAATAATTTCATATCCAGGCAGTTTAATTATTGCCTGGATAAATCTTATTGTAATATCATAAGTTAAATGATGTTATAATAAGTAAAATATTAAATATAAACCACAATTACTTACAAAAAAATCAATTCAAACCTTGACTTAAAGTATTTCTTTAAGTAATTTAACAAACCATTTATAAAGTAGAAGGAAAACTATGTCACGCTCAATATTAATTATTGGAGAAAGTGGCGTTGGGAAATCAAGTTCAATTGTGAACCTTAACCCATCAACTACTTTCTTATTCAATACAATCGGCAAAGATTTGCCATTTAAGGGGTCACAAACAAAATACCAGCCATATAATAAGGAAACAAAAAAAGGGAATGTCATAATCACCACCAATCCTCAAACAATCAAATCAGCTCTTGAAAAAATCTCAGAAACAATGCCAAATATAAAAACCATTGTAATGGATGATGTTCAATACATCATGGCATTTGAATTTATGAAAAGAGCAAAAGAAAAAGGTTTTGATAAATTTGTCGAAATAGCACAAAATTATTTCGATGTCATTACCACAGCCCAAAGGCTAAGGGATAATATTACAGTCTTCTTCTTGTCACATTCAGAAGACATTTCTGTTAATGGTTATAATAAAACTAAAGTTAAAACCATTGGCAAAATGTTAGATGAAAAGATAACAATCGAAGGATTGTTTACGATTGTCCTTCTTGCACAAGCAAGAAAGAATGATAAGAAGATAGAGCACTATTTTATTACTAATTCCGATGGAACAACCACAGCTAAATCACCAGAAGGAATGTTTCCATTGGAAATACCAAATGACCTTCAATATGTTCTTGATAAAATGAAAGAATATTATGAAGGAAATGAGTCAAATATAACAATAACAAAATAATTTAATAAGAAAGGATAAACAATGCCATTATCGTTAAATAATAACAGCCAGTTTCAGTCTAATGCTTATTGCGATGAAATAAAAGTAATAGGCGCAAAAGACGTGTCATTAATTACAAATAGTTTTGGAAACATGCCAGATTTAGGATTAGAAATTGAATACAAAATAAATGGGAAAGACAATATCTTCAAACAAACCCTTAGCGGGAACTTCAAAAGGGAAAATAATGAAGTAGTAGGTTGGGGAGGAGCATTTACAATAGGAAGATTATTGGAGCAATCTGAATGGTTTAAGATGCAGCCAGAACATGAGAAACAAATGATACTGGCTCAGTGTGAAATAGGAAGAATTCCAAGTAAATTCTTAGAGTTTCTGAAAGGAAAAACGCTTTATCGTATAAGTTATGTAAAGGGTTATCGAGAAGATGACCCAAGTAAATTTAGTTACGGTACGTTCAACCAACTTGGTTGGGATAAAGAAAGTCTTATAAAGGCTTTTAGGCAAAGTCTTACAAAAGGCTATCCAAGAAATTACCAGCCAGACCTTAAGTCAGGTCCAATCAATGAGGCAACTGAAGGGGATACTTCATTTAAACCACAAGAAATAGAAGTTGAAGATGTAATTTAATTCATAATTAATTGAGAGAGGTTAGTAGCCTCTCTCATTATTTAATAAGGAGATGTTATGAAAAAGATTTCAATAGACAAAATATTAGCTGAATGGTTAAAAAGCAAAAAGGGAAAATCAATAGCATATCATAATCTTGAAGAAGCTAAGGTTTACGGACATTTATTCTTTGGTGTATTGCACAATCAAGGCTCATACGATAGAGCCTTTAGAAAACTAAAAGAACAGCCAACATTATTAACGGAATATGGAATTAAACTCATTGAAGATACAGACCACAAATCAAAGGAAATATACTGGAGAATTGTATCAGCAATATAAGAAAGGGAAGAAATGAAATACGTAGAAATAGCCATCGGAAAAACAACACATCAAGGGGCTATCATTCCAATCAACGAACTACATCAAAAAATGAAAATATGCAACATGACAAACTTAGAATTATACAGAAGTATATTTTTATTTGATGAAAAGATAAAAGACCACATGAAGACTCACAAGTCACCAAGTGGCTATATTGGAAATTTATATCTTGATTCCATAATACTCGATATTGATAGAGGAAAAAATACAGATGATTTTACTCTACATCGTGCAAGAGTATTTGTTGAAAAACTAATGAATGAATGGAAAATAGATGAAGAATGGCTACAAATATGGTATAGTGGAACGGGGTATCACATACAAATACCAGATATATTTGGATTTAAGCCGAGTCCAGATATGGATAAAACAGTTAAAGAAACATTAGATACATATTTTAGTGAAGCAGATACATCGTTTTACCACAAAGCGGGACTAATCAGAGTTGGTAAAACAATTAATAATAAAAGTAAATTATATAAAACTCCACTGTCTTTAGAAGAATTTCAATCTCTAAAAGCTCTCGAGATTCAAGAATTGGCAAGTAAACCAAGATTGGAATTCAAATTCAAGAAAGTAGTTATTGAACCCAAATATTCACATTTAATTCAAACTAATCATGATAAACAAATAGTAGACCAAGTAATTAGTTCTCCTACTAAGATTGTTACATGCGTGCAGCGTATGTATAATTTAGGGGAAGAGGAGGGAACACGTCATACTCGTATCATGCGAATGACGTCAGCCTGGAGAAGGGCTGGTATGCCACTATCAGCTATAATAACTGCCATGAAAGCATACGCTCCAAATATGGATGCTTATGAAGTTGAAAAGCATGTAACAGATGTATTCAAAAAAGGTTATATGTATGGATGCGATGACTCAATAATGAAGGAGTTCTGTGACCCAACTTGTATTTTCTATAAAAGAAAGAATTACGCTCCATCAATAATCAATAGTAAAGATTTGGAGAAACAATTTGTAGAATTTGCCAGAACAGACTTCACTGGTAAGGCAATTAATCTACAAGAATATTGGCAATTAGAACAACCTTTTTGGCTGTATCCAGGATTCTATGTTCAACTGATTGGAGATACTGGACTAAATAAAACTGCCCTATTCCAGAATCTCGCTATTGAATTAAGTAACTTCTCACCCACCCTTTACTTATCGACAGAATTTGGTAACCTTTTACTATTTAGAAGATTCTGTCAAATAGCCCACAAATTGACTAAAGACCAAGTAGTAGCCCATTACCAACAGCATACGAATACTTTATCGAATGCTTTTGCTCATATTCATTATTTGAAGGTTGTTCCTTCACTTAACGAAATCGAGAAGTTAGTGGGCAGTTTCACACCTAAAATAGTTATGATTGATACTATTGATGACATACCAGTATACGACAATAGAAACAATCAATTACAAGGCGTTCAAGCTGAGGATGCTTTAGGCAAAGGCTTAAAGCAACTTGCAGAAAAATATGAAACGATTGTAATGGGGGTACACCACATAAGAAAAAATGCAACTGAGCATATTAGTAAAGATGGAGAAATTAAAAATCTTCCTCTTACTCTTAATGCTTCAAAAGGGGCTGGTACATTCGTACAAAAAGCAGATATAGTATTTGCCTTAGAAGGAAATCGTAATCAAGCTTTAAGAACATTATCAGTTCTTAAAAGCAGAGACGATGCACCTTTCAAAAAGGCATTCGTTGTAGATGTAGATACATTTAGGTTTGAACAATTAAATGGAGATAATTATAAAAGTGGATTAGTATGACAATAGAACAAGCAATACAGCAAGCAATGGAAGACATTAAAAGTATTTCCTATAAAGAGACTTATAATATCATTATTTGGTCATTAGTAATAACCAAAATGCTCATTCAAGAAGACCCAGAGAAATATAAAACAATGTTTAGCGAACTGATAGAAGCGAGTAAACAATGAAAACAAAAGAAGAAGAAAAAGAAAAAATATACTATGCAAATAGTTTATACGAAATCATGTCCAAAGATGAAAAGTTATACTATTTGCGTAGCACAAGGGATAGGAATTTAATAATTCATGTTCCAGTAAATTCAACATTATTAAAGCAATATACAAAGGAGGAATGATGCAAAGTTTAAGGCAATTGAGAATAGAGCAATATTCTCTTATGCAAGAATTATTGAATAATGGAGGTGAAATAACAGGTAGTGAAGATGTTCTGTTAGAAGAACTTCAAAATAAAATAAAAGCTAAAACAGATTCATACGTAGGTTTGGTAGTTAAAGATGGATTCTTTGACTCAGAGATAGATAGAACAAAGAAGTTCATTGAAGCAGCCAAAGATTACATTGAATCAATAAGTAAATCTAAGGCAAGAATTGAATCTGTACTTCACGAAATAGCCAGGCAAGAAGGCTATTTGGAATATAGAGTAGATGATGATGCTCCACCAGTCTATGTAAAGCCTTTTATGAAGCAGAAATCACATGTTGAAATTGAAAAGGTAACCTCAGATGAAGGAAGTTATACATTACCAAAGCTAAAAGCAGAAGAATATAATAAATTAGTTGACATACTAACAAATACAGCGCCAGAAATGGCGAAATTAATTGTTAGTCAATCAGGTCATTCTTGTAATGTATCTGACCTTCCAGAAGGACATCCAGCAATTTCAGTAGAGCTTACACCATCGATTAAAATTGTAAAAACAAAACCAAAAGATTAAATAATTAATTTCATAATAATGCCGTAGGCTATCCTACGGCAAATTTATAGGAGTTATATGATTAAAGTAAAATTAAATAATAGAAGGACATACACATTCACAGATAAAACTATAAAACAATTCTTTGAAATAACGGAGTCAACTCCAGATGACTTGATAGAATGGATGAAAAGAAATATTGATTATAGTTATCCGTGTCTTGTTGACCAATATAAAAAATTTACTATTGGTGATTCACTTCGTAATGATTGTATGGTTATTAAAACCATAGCAGGTAAAATGATATGTATTCCAGTTAATCCATTGGGTTCTAAAAAGTATATAATATCCTTTTGGGAGGGAATACAAGATAATAAAAAAGCATTTACAGATTTTATTAAACAACTCAAAAGCACAACAAAAGAAGGAAAACAAAAATGTACATCATAGGAATCGACCCAGGAAAGAACGGAGGAATAGCCTTAATTGACCCAGAGGGCAACTTACAAACAAGTCCTATGGGAACTACGGAACATGATACATTTGCAATCGTAAAGAAATATGAGCAGCTACGAGGCGATAAGCCACTAAAAGCATATATTGAAAAGGTACATTCTATGCCACAACAAGGTGTAGCATCTACTTTTACATTCGGCACTCACTACGGCTTCATAAGAGGCATCTTAGTAGCCCTATCAATACCATTTGAAGAGGTAACACCTCAGACATGGCAAGGGGGCTTAAAGATTCCAAAGAAGACAAAGGAAGAGGCTAAGCCAGCATTTAAGGCAAGGCTCTTAGCACATGCACAGAGGCTATTCCCTAAATCGGACTTTTCACTAAAAACTGCTGATGCAGCTTTAATAGCTGAATATGGCAGACGTAACGAAACATTATCAAACCAAACACAATACTAAAGAAAGGTTAAAATCGTGGACTTTCTATTCAGAATAACAACTACAAAAGGGGACATCGTTAGAGGATTTAGAATCGCTCTGTTATCGATATTCAGTATTTCGCTGTTAATTACCAATCTTCATGGTAGTAATATTACCATATATTTTGGAATTTACAAATTTGAAATAGCATTTGGAATTCATTTTAACGAAAATAAATAAGGAGAAAATATGAGAATTAGCAAAGCATATAAACTTGAAAATTTAGTCGATGAGATGAACACTCATGGACTGGCAAATATTTGCATTGAAAATAACACTGCAGTGGCATGTGATGGAAAAGTAATGGCAATAGTTCCATTAAAAGAATTCGAGCCAAATGAAACTGGCTGTATCTCACCAGAAATTTTGGTAGCTGCCCGTAAAGCATCAGTAAAATCAATTAAAGAAAGTGATATATTCTTAACTGATAAAGAAGAACGTCTGATAGATGGTTTAACCCGTCCACGTCCTTCAAGTGAATATCCCAAATATAAAGAGGTTATACCACTAGATGAACCTCAAATCACTGTTAGCTTTGACATTAAATTACTTGATAAACTTGCCAAAGCTATAAACAGTGATAGACTGGTGTTGGAGATAATTAACCCTCGTAAGGCAATAAGGGTATACCCCGCCAATAAGGGGAATGAGGCATTTGGACTTTTAATGCCAATCGACATCAATATGGTGGAATACAAGTCCGAAACACTGAATGAAAAGATAGTTGTTATGGACAAACCACAACCACCAGAAGAAGAAAAAGAAAATGAAGAAACATTAGAAGAAAATGAAGAAATAAATGAGGTATTCGAATGAGACCATTAACAAAAGAGCAGCAAGAAGCACTAAAGGAAAAAATAATACAAGGGGCTTATTACAAGCCCCAATATATTGAAGTTAGAGGGTCAAAAGAAATCTCGGAAATTACACATCAAAGATTTCTTGAGTTACCCGAAGAACAACAAAAACAATTTAGAGAAGACGTGCAAGGGGCATCACTTAGTAAAACAGATAAGGGGGAGAATATAATGACAGTGAAGAAAACACCACTGACATTAAAAGTATTCCAAGATTATATAATAAATGAATATTAAATAGAGGTGTTATGAAACCATCAGAAACATATCAAAAAAAGAGTGGTGATTATACTTTTAGAATAGACTTCTATGCAGATGAACCAATCCCATCAATGGTATTGACTAAAACCCATAATAATGAAACGGAGGTAATGAGAGAATTATGGGGATTATATCCAATAAAACATCTTGTAGGACAAATTTATGGATATGATTTTAGTCAACCAAAAGAAAGAGAGTTATTTGCCGATAAATACCTTTCTCATTTAGTTGAACAGCAAGATTCCTTCGATGAGAAACATATCATTGATGTAGTGCAAAAAAGCTTAGAATATCATTTTGAGGCATATACTTGGAATGACCTGGTAGATGATAGTAGGCTTAATGAGGTAGAGAATCATTGGGCAAAAAATCATTTAACATATAGCGTTAAAAAGATATAACTAAAAGCGAGGCTCTCGCTTTAATTTAATTTATAAGGGAAAATAAAAATGAAAGTCTTTATTCCAAATTTAGTAGCAGAATATCATGCTGATGCTCGTTTTATTTTGTTGAAGGATGATGAAACTTCAAGAATAATTGCAATTATTTTTCTTCGACTTGAAGATGATTTATCTGATAGTTGGTTTGAATTTATTTATAGACAAAAACATTACGACCTTAATGTTTTTAGAAATAATAAAACTGACGATTTAACTATGGATGTTTATGAAGTAATTGATAATTCTACTAAGTCAAAAGAATATCAATCAATCCCCTATTTTCTTAAAATTAATTCAATTGAACAACAACCAGAGGAAATAAATGAACAAAGTAATTCTTAGTATAGTCATATATGGATTGTTAATTGCCATCTATGTTATTTTAGGATTAGTGATGCAATTGCCACATCCATACATGGGGGTAATATATTCTATTTATGGAGCTGCAATGTTTGCATCCATTGAGTCCATAGTAAAAAAAGAAAAATAAAATTTAAGGGTAGAGGCATCTTGCTTCTATCCTTATTTTTTTTTAGGTTACCACAAATAAAAAAAATAGTGAGAAATTTACAGATGATGTCAGGGTATGTATATTATGTAAACTAAACTTGGTGCTAAGTAACTCCTTTAATGACTACTCCCTTTCATAGCTTAAAAATAAAATCAATTTACTTTTCCTTAGTTACCAAAAATGTAAGCATTATGGACGAAGAATTAATTAAACAAAAGATAACCTTGCCACTTAAAAAATTCATTAGAGAAAATTATAAATTACAATCCAGAGCTGCAAGAGAATTTCATATCTCACCATCAATGCTAACTCTTATTATGCAAGGTAAACGTAAGCCCACAAAGTACATGATAACAGTACTACAACAGCATAATTTTGATACAAATGTCTTTATGACACTTTATGATATTAACATACCAGAAAAGATAGATAACTATGAACAGTTTAGATTTATTCTTAGTTCTTTAGTCTCTACTATTTATGCTCAAGGTCGGTCGATTGATGCTTTAACAATGCAATTAAGGAATGCCACAGCCGATGCCATAGAGGCTAAAAAGAAAGTCACGGAACTTAAAAAGCTGCTCCGTGACAATCTAATAGGTAAGAATTTTACAGATTTGTAAATTCACAATAATTTACTGTGATTGTAAATTTATATTTAAATCTTCATTACTTTGGTCTTCCTTCTGAGTCTTCTTAAATACTTGATTCAATCTATGTATTGGAAGTCCAGAGAAGTTTTCTACCAATTTTGAGGGGTCAACTATCGTCTTGTAAGAATCATGTATTAATCTACCAAATGGGAATAAAGTCCATACAGTACTATCTACATAATTCCAATTTCCTAAAGCTACACCTAAGAACATTTGTGGAATCCTAAATGCTGGAGGTACTACTATTTGTGTTAAATTTGCTGGATATGGTAAAACTCCATAGAAAGCTTTACGTTTTTCGTCATCATTCCCAAATAAGAATTGATTCATATTGGAAATAATTCCATAGGGTTGTGGCAAGGATGTTTCAAATATCGAGAAAGGTAGCATCGATGCTAAAGATAAAACAAAAACGTCTGCTGTAATAAATCTTTGCAATCTTTTATATTCGGGTGTGTAAGGTCTATATCCTTGCTCTGCTGCTAATTTTATCATATTCTTTCTGAACTTTATAGAATTAAAAGTAAAGATTTGGAATCGAGCAAATACCTTTCCCATTGTTGTAGCTGCAAAAGCTGGTCTGGTAGCTGAATTATAAATGAATTGGCTATTCTCAACAGATTTGTTAGCAAATTGAATAAGTATGGGGTCATCATAAGCAAATGAATGTGTTGTAGGCATCAAAGTTTTTACCCCATTAACATAGGCAGTTAGCCAAGCTTTAAGCCTTGTTTTGCGTTCAGAATACCTCATGAACCAACCCGCTTTACTTAAAAAATTAGAAATCTTATCTTTTGTTACATTAACTAATTCATTATTTTTACGTAATGCTTCAACTTGCACCTTCATTTTTTCAATTAAATTCTTGTCTGATATTTCTGGATTATCTTTAATTATATCTTTGGCTATTGAAAACATTTTAGAAAATTCTTGTCCTTTATAATCACTTAATGCAAACATATCTTTGTAGAATGATTCAAGTCCACCATGTTCTTCCACAAATTTATTTACCTTCTCCCAACTATCCCAAGCGGGATTAAGTTGCTTAAAATAATTTAAGTCCCTTGCTTTCCAAAAAGATTCAAATCCCATGTCAATGATGGTATTTTTATAAGCATCAAAGATATTATTAAATAATGTTTTTGTACTTGCCAGTAAAGAAATAAGTTCATATTTCCCCTCTAATTGAGAGAAGGCAACAGCTTTTCTCATCATCAATTGTTTACCCGTTTCTGAATCTGTCGGAACTTTAATTGAAAATTTCTTTCCTTTATCTTCCCCCTCAGTTGCCGTATATTCAATATTAAAATACTTCTTAAACTTTTTGAATAAATCGTGCATCTTCTGGTCACTTGTCCAATAGAATGGCGTTCCTTTAATTTTATATTTGGGGTCATTTAAGATTTCTTTTGGAAAGAATGAAGGACGACCTAATGTATTATTCATATATACTTCCATATAATTAATCATTTGGTCATTCTGCTCACCAAAAGGTTTATATTCTTCTACCCAATTTATCATGTGCCTATTCATTAGTGAAGTTAGAACATTCCAATAACTTTTATTTATTTGTTCTAAATATTTTTCTCTTACATCATTGGAAGTACTCCAGCCAGGTAGTGGGTCTTCAGAACGACTTTTTGTAAATGATGGTGCAAGAAAATTATCTTGAGGATATAAGTCTATAACATGTCCTTCTAATTCTTCCAAAGCATCCACAGACATTCCTCCATCTGGGGCATCACTTAATGCTCTTTCAAACTCAACTCTTGCAGAAAAAGATTGAGCATCACTCTTTAATTCTTTGTCATACATTTGAGCTATCTTTTCATTACGAGCATTCTCTATCACTTGCTTATCATAATTAGTATGATGCCAATAACTTGCACCCCAACTGCCTATTTCGGGGTCATCTAAGTAAGAAAAAGGTCTATATTGGTAAATTTCTGATTCTCCATTTTCATTACGACCTTCTCCCTCAATAGTATATTCTTTAAGGGTTTTCAAAATAGATTCTTTTAGCATTGCATCAGCAATACGAGTAACTTCACTATGTTGGTCTAAATAAACATTATCACTGGCATGAGCTACATAATTTTCTATTTCTTTTATTTTAATAGTATTAAAGAATGGTACTAAATGGTTACCAGCTTGAATAAAAAATGCTTTAGCATTCTTATAATCTTTCCATTTCAAATCTCTGAGCATGACGGTGCGTGTATTACCATTACTATCTTGAATATTAAACCTTAATTTTTCCAATTTTAATCTATGAGCTAATTTTAGTAGCCCATTCATAGTTAAGAAATGTTTACTACCTATTATCTCATCATTGACGGCAGCTTCTGAAATACGATTGATAGTTTTATCCATATCAATAAATTCTGAGTTGCCAAGCTTAATTATATTCTTTTTTTCAATCTCGGGATTAACCAACAATTGCTTTCTGGCATCATGATAAAACTTTTGTATCTTTGGAACAAGTTCATTAACTATCTCATTTACACCTAATTTGACTGTCTTACCATCCTTTACCATAGATAATTTTAACCATTCGTCATCAGTTTTATATTTTGCTTCAAACTTTTCTTTTGCCTCAGCATATTTAGCATAATAAATATTGGATTTAGAAGTCACATCTTTCTCAATGGTGCGTACTGCAAATTCCATAATATCCTTACCTACGTCTGGATTAGATTGATATTCGGGGGATTCATATATCTGCCCTAATAATGTATTTACATCATCTGTCTGATACTGATTATAAATTTGATTGAAATACATTTCCGAAGCTCTGGCAAGTGCAGAATTAATCTTATATTGTCTATTGATAATCCCCATGATATTTTCAATTGTATGCTCTTTTAATCCTTCTTCTGTTAAAACTTTTACTGTCTTCCGAAGATGAGTAAGTCCAAATAAATTAAATTTTTTACCAACAGCTTCGGGTGATACCAAGAAATCAGTTTTAGATAGTTCAGCTTTAGAATAGTTAGATAAATATTCCACAACTTTATGTAAATCACCTGGAGTAGCTAATTCTGGTCTTACACCATAAAGCCTACCTTCACCTGTAATACTTACAAATAAATCTGGAAACAATTTTATCAAATGAGGATGATTATAAAGTATATCTTTTAACCGTCTTAAATCTTCATTAACTTTATAACTTTCAGTAGGGTCTTTAGAAAGTAGTAATACTTTCTTTCCATAATCTTCAATTCTTTCAAGGTTGTCTTCCCTTTCACTATTTATACCTTTAAGTGAAGGGTTTTCTGGGGCTATTACTTCTTTAACGAAATCACCGAGAAATAACTTAGTTAGTTTTTCTTCTGTAATCTCTGTTATGGGCTTCATTGCAAGTTTAGCTACATCTTCAAATGTAGCGCCTAATTGCTTGATTGATTTTTCATTTATTACATCAAGCTTAAATGGTAAAGATGAGAAGTTAGAAGATATTTTATATTGATAAAGCATATTAAGTTGTTTTTCTAATCGGTCTAAAGATTTCTGTTTTTTCTCTCTATCTTTTTCACTTAACTTTTCATCTTGTAATTCGGATTTAGTCTTTTCTATTTCTTTAGTAACTTGTTTGACGTTTTTAACAATATCTTTGCTATTTCTAATCCAACTATTCATTAGAAGTGCATCAGCTACTGGTTTCATGTCATCATCAAGAGTTAAATAAATTGATTTAATCTTCTTTTCAAAAGTTTCAAATGAATCCTTCTTTATATTTTCATTATCACTTTCTGAGTCTCTTTTTCTAAATAACTTTAAATCATTCTTGGCTGATTCAATTGCTTTTGCTACTGCCTCAACCTTTGCCATGTCATCGGGATGATTGCTCATATATTTCTCAATTGCCCGAAATACATTAATAGCAGAAGCTACATCAGCAAAGTCTTGGGCAACTAACTGAGAAGTATTAGAAGCATCTGAAACAGATTGTGCACCAACCCAATGAACTAAATTATTTTTATCTTCTTTAGCCACAACAGCACTGCCAACCTTCTCTACATTAGAATTTAATCCTAAGAAACTTCTACCTAAATACTTATAAAGTTTTTGTAAAAAGTTTCCATTGTTTATATCAAAATTCCGTATTTTCCCAGACTTAGTATTTACAATTGGGCGACTAACCATTGAATTCCAAACATCAAGTATTTTCTTGAAATTAAGACCAGTCCAATTAATTGGATTTGTCACAACACCATTAATATCAAAATTTCTACCAAAATATAATCCCATTTGATACCATATATTTGGATATGTAGTTTCTACTTTGTCAGCTACATCTCTTAATCCTTCAACCGTTCCAAGAAAATCATAATTGATGCCTTTTGAAAAATCTTTTCCAAGTAAATATTTATCTAACTTCTGCAGAACTCCATAATCCTTAATCATAAATGGCGAAATAGAACCTTCGGGATTATCTTTTGATTTGAGAAGCTTTATCAATTCTTCATCTTTGGTCATTTCATCCATGCTTAAATAAGTCTTTGTTTCCTTACCTATTTTTATTTCAATCTTGTCAATTGCCTTTTCCATTAGTGTTTGTTGAATCTCTTTGGCACTTTTCAATTTGAAACCATCAGCAGCATCGGCACTCATATTGATTACACTTCTAATAGCATTAGCTAATTTATTTTCATCATCAGTATAATAAACCTTACCCTTTAAGAAAACGGGTTTATTTTTCATGGTAGTCTCATCCATATATACTTGATTTGTTCTAAGACTTACATCTGATGTCTTACCACGATAATTAAGTAGTAATGTATATAATCTATTACCAGTATTTAAATTACTACCAAGCATAGCATTAGCTTCATAAGCATATTGATGTACATCCTTCAAAGCTAAAATATCAAATAGCCCCCACTTACTTTGTATGCGAGGGTTTTCCTTTTCCTTATCATAAAATTCTGGAGCATCTTTAGCATCTTTCATAACCCAGTGCATCTGACCATTTTCATCGGGCAATTCCTTACTCCACATATTTTTTTTGCTATGATAAAATTCACGAATTGCCTTGTTGGCTGAATCATTGCCAAATGTTGTGTAAATCATAAAACTATCACCATCATTATCTGCCCCACCCATATTTGCCATATCTGACTGATGTAAATATATTCCACGTCCTTCGGTATCAGTAAAACCAGCAAACTTTAATATTCTAATACCAGAAGCAGAATCAGCGGGTGCACGTCCCACAACATGAGTTAAAGCTTCTTCATATCTACTTCCAAGTTTATCTTTTTGTTCCTTAGTTAAATTTTGATATTCATCCCATAACTCACCAAGAGTTGTTTCTTCCCCCCACGGGTCCAAGAGTTTCATTTCTCTCATGCCTTTATTAAGCATGTAAGTACCTTCTTCAACATAACTCTTTTTCTCCATAAACCAATCATGTGGAGTAGATATTACTTTTGCAGCATAATCTACTTTTGGACTGATTACACGTTTAATTAAATAATTTCTAATAGCAGTCTGAACATATTTATCTACAAAGGGTATATGGAATGTTATGGGTGAATTAGGAAAGAACGTTAATATACGTTGAGTTGAATCCATCTGTAAGAACTTATCAGCTTCGGGATTTATAATACCATCATCATCTACAATTCTTTCCTCAGAATCAGAAGAATCATTTACCTCTTTTATAATATGAGCCATAATCTTCTGATATAAACCAGTTTTAAGTACAACAGATTTATCACCAATACGGATTCCATTTGCAATAGTATCAAGAATTTGTTGTGCTCCAAGTGAGTCAATATCAATTTGTTTTTCAATTGCCTCTATTTCTTCCTTACTTGAATTAGGGTCAGCAATTAGCTGTTTCCATTTTTCAAATAACTCATTTGTTTCATCTTCGCCTTTTACTCTTGGAAGAATTAAATTATCCATTACAATCTTTTGAGTCTTTGGGTCATCAATTCTTGTAAGTAATTGCTTCATTACTTTAATAGGTTTGAACTTCAAGGGTTCACGTGTTGTAAGATTGTATGTATTGCCATGAAAAGGTGAATTATAAATAATAGGTTCTGATACTTTACCATCATAACTAAATTCTAATTTATCATCTTTAGTTAATCTAACATCAGCAATCTTCTTATTACCATAAGCTTTTGCTGTTGTATTAAATTCAATACAATGAATTCCTTTTTCGTGCATCCATTCATCTAATTCTTTGCTTGCTCTATGGTTACCTGCCTTTGTAATATGAAGTCCATGTTCATCAGTCCATCTTGCAACTCCCTTAAAGAAACCTGCCTGTCTTGATTCACCACCAAAATCAAGTATGGCATCAAAGGCATCATTTCTCCAAATACGTCCTCCATCTCTAATTACTTCAGAAAGCTTTTTATTTTTTACAGCCTTTCCATCTTCCTCATGGTACAGTATATTCCTATCAGGCATACCTTCTATTTCATCGGGAACAGTAGCATTCGCAATTGTGAATTTGAATCCATTATCATCCAAGTGTTCAATTTGATATTTCTTAAAGAATTCACCATTTAATTCTGGTTCTGGGGCAAATAAAACTTGATTACGTTTGGTAAGCTTTTGTACATTATTCAAAAACCCCTTACCTTCCATTTGTTCTTTAATGGGTATATCTTGATTAAGTAGTTTTAAGTATTTAATCATATTAGCAATATGTTTTAAGTAAATATCTGTTGCTAATTTTTTATCTGTAAATAATTTAGAAAATTCTTTAAGTCCTTCATAGAGAACTTTTGCTTGTTCATTTCTTTTACCATTTGTAAAATCTTCAAGCCTAAGGTCAATTTCTTCAAGAAGTTTCAAAACTTCTGCATTTTTCCATGCAACAGTCTTTGGGTCATCTAAAAATGATTCCATAAATACTTGAGAAGACTTTGTCTTGATACCACCTAAGAAATCATAGCCTTTGCTAAACATTCGAGCCACAGCTTTTCCAAAGTCAAAGCCACTGCCTTCTTGAAATAAATCCTTACTTTCTATTCCATCTTTACCTTTACTGACTGATTTATTAAGAAATATAACTTTCTTTCCTAATGTCTTAGCAAGTCTTTCTATAAGGGATTCAGAACCGTAAACTAATTGCCTTTCACCTTTATAACCTACTTCTGATTGCCGCTCTACGACTCCATTATTATATTCATAAACTTGTTTCTTTACTTGGTCTAAAGTTAAATATGCTTGTCTTAAAGCATTCTCATATTTACTTGGAGGTGTTACAGTCTGCTTCTTCTCTGGCAATGGAGTTTCAATAGGTTCTTCAATAGGCTGTTTAGTAGGTTGCCACATGCCATCTTCAACTTCTTTATATCCCTTCTCTATTAAATACTTGGCAACTAACCTTTCTCCAAGATTATATGACCTTTGTCTATCTTCCGCTTTATCAGCGATAAGAGTTGCACCAGCTTCAATAGCCTTATCTATGTGAGGTTTTATAGCTTCAAAATCATCCTTTGCATTTTTACCACCATTAACACTTATACCTACTATGTCATTTGGAGAATATGTATCTGTATTCAATTGTTCAGTAGGTACAGCTTCTGCATAAGCTCTTGAGCTTGTTCTTTCCGCACCTTTGGCAATTAACTTGTTGGCTTGAGAAAACTTCTCTAAATCCTTTTTGAAATAGGGTGATTTCTTTTTTGAATTTGATATATCAATTTTGGGTAGTTCAGCTTCTGGATTAACTGCCCCTTGTTCAGTCGGTGCTGCTGTTTGCTCAATAGGTGCTACTGTTTGTTCAGTAGTTGCTGCTGGTGCTTGTTCAGTAGGTGCTGTTTGTTGCTGCTCACTTGCTTGCTCAGTTGGCTGTTCATTTGTAGTAGTTTGACTTGTATTATTTGATTCAGTAGGTTGTTCAGTTGTTTTCCCTGCATATAAATCATTTAAGGCACTGTTTATATCTTCATCTGAAATTCCTTCTGTTGCTTGAGCTTCCAATGGCATTTTAGAGGCATTCTGCTCACTGACCGTATTTTCAGTTGTGTTTTCGGCTTTACTTTCAGTTGCCTTTTCATCCTTTTGAACTAATATATCATTTTTAATATCATTTATTGAATCAACAAATTTTTGGTAGCCTTCTTCTCCCCTAAGTTCAGGGTTACCAATAAATTCAATGGCTTTATCAACAATTCGTTTTTCAACTTCATGTGAATCAACACCCGCTTCTTCAGCAATACTATCTGCAAGGTCACGTATAGGTGTTTTGAAAGATATAAGCCCTGCATCTTTTATATCTGCCATCATACCTACATAACTGCCTAATACTTGTTTAGTCGAAGTTACAGTAGTGTCTACTGCTTTATCAGCCTCATTCTGTTTATATACATCTACAAAATCATCTAAAGCTTTATCTACTATTTCTTGTGATTTCTCTGGTGTTATTTCCTCTCCTTTTTCCACAAGGTCTTGTTCCATATCCGATACTCTATTCTGGATATATCGTACTTGGAGTATTTTAGTTGCATCTGCGGGACTTAATTGTTTGGCTACATCACCAATAACATTAAAAATATCTTGTCCCGTACTGGATACCAATGTTTGTTGATTATCATAATCAAGTTTGGCTATTCTACCAAATTCAAGTGATGACCATAGCTTTAATTCATCTATTACTTCTGGCGATTCATTTTTATATTCATCAAATTTCTCTGGACGCATAAATGTTAAGATGGCTTCTGGATTAGAAGCTTTCTCATTAAAGATTTCCATTGCTCTACGTGTGGCATAAGGTTTCTGTAAGAATCCAAATGCACCATTAAGAAGATAATCATAAATATGTAATGCCAATGGGGCATCGGGTGATTGTAATTGAGCTGGCAGTCCCATCGATATTGAGGCAGCTAACCCTCTGGCAATGTTATTTGCCATGTCAACTTTTTGTACCCATTGCTTCTTAATATTAAGTGCAGTACTATCACCTAAATCAGCTTTGGCAAGTATCTCATCGGAAGGAGGTTTAATTCCTAATATTTTACTTGCATCCCAAGCACCACCTCTTGAAATAAGTTGCCCTAATACTTCTTGTCCAGCTCCAAAAAGACCACCTTCTACCATAGCTCCAAGACGTTTATTAGTCAATGTATCCCATGATAAATCATATATTGGAGCAGCTCCAATACCACTCGCAATACCTAAAGTGGCAACTCCCTTTAGAACATTACTGGCATCAGTTCCTAAGAATTTAATAGCTTGCAAACCTGGAGTTTCTATTAAACGACTACTCTTTCCAACCAGCCAATCAGCAGCCATCATAGGAATAGATTTTAATCTTAATGCTTCTGCACCTTTCGTTATTCTTGAAGCTATTTCTACACCTTCTGCACCAGCTCTTAAAGCCATTGCTATTTTACCAGCACCCATTGCTCCAAGTTTTACTGCTGTACCTAAGCCAGGAATCCAACCAACAAACCCCATTACATCACCAACTCGGTGGGCAATTTCTTCAATGGTATTTCGTGGTTTATCACCTACATCAAATGTAGTAAAACCCTCTACAAAACCAGTAACAAGTTGTTTAACAGTATTAAATAAATTAAAATCACCCGCATCTTGATTTCGAGGAATATCAAATCCTTTGAAGTTAGCAGCATTTTGTAGTGCGTCTACTTCTTCTTCGGTAAAGCTTTCGGGTTGTTGTTGATATAATTGAGAAAGGATATTAAATTGCTGGTCGTTCATGGTTACTCCCATGATAAAGTAATAGATGAGTCATATCGCCAGTCATCTATCAAAAAGGAAAAAAGAATCGGCAGTCATGCGATATTTACTGCCGTTAGAAATTTTTTTCTATCCAACGAAGTATTAGATATACTACATAAAAACTAATTATTGTGTAATAAAAACTTTTTCCAAAAGCATCCCAAAATGATTCGTGCTTAAGTTCCGTAGTCCCCAGAAGAACGAATACAAGAAAAATTCCTATAAATAACAAGTATTTTAATAATGAATTTATTCTATATTTACGTCTTAATTTACGTCTTATAGCACGTATTTCTTCTTCTGTCTTTTCTCGTTCTTCTGCTTGTTTAGCCCCATTTGTTACTATTTCTTTTTGAAATGGGTCCATATCTATTTCCTTATAATGTTAGGATATATGTTTATTTATTGTTTCGTATTTTTAGCAGCCTGTGACAAAACTTGAATCTGTTTTAATTGCTCTGGAGTCATTTGACTTGGGTCACTTACATTCTGCACCATATTTGTAAATTGTTGTAACATCCAACGTTCATTATCAGTTAAGTTATAATCATTAGGGTGTTTAAGTATTGTATTCGCTGATTCATTAAGATTTTTAATTGCCAGACGAGTCATTGGGTCATTACCAAGTATTGCACTACTAAGATGACCAAATTTAGTTTTATCTAAATTACCAGTTAAACCCTGTTGTAACAGTTTAATTGTTGCTAAAGTACCATTTATCATAGTTCTATTATCTATTAATTTAGTCTCATAATCTGTGGCAGCATCTGGGTCGATAAAGCGTAATATATTTGAAAATGACGTCCCTTCACGATTATCTTCAATTACATTAGAACCTAATGCACCCAAACCATTTAATAAATCATGAAACCAACCAAGTTCTTTATTGGTAGCGTCTGCTTGTGCTCTTAATTGTGTTTCTAAATTTGTTTTATTTGTCAGTGCTTGTGTATAAGCTTTATTTGCATTTGCTTGCGAAATATTTGCTTGGATTTGAGATGCGTTTAATTCTTTTTGTATTTTGGTCATATACATATTAGTCATCAAATTTAATTCTGCGTTAGTTATTTGGCTATTAGGGTCTACATTACTATTAGTTGCTTTATTATATGCTATTATTGCATCTCGAGGTGCAAAGGTAGTTGTATTAAATTCACGTTGTTTTTCTTCAAATTCTCGATTTTGAAAATATTGATTATTTTCTAATACTCTATTTTGATAATCTCTATTCCAAGTAGCATTTTGAATATCTTCTTGTAATTTTCGGTTTTGGATAGCCAAGAGTGCATCATTTCTTGCATTATCCATTGCTTGTTGTTGTTTAGTCTGAACAAATTGTTGTCCAGCATTAAAAGCTTGCCATAAATCAAAAGCCATTAGTAACCTCCAAGAAAATTAAATGTATTACTTCCTAAACCCAATCCATAGCTGTTATAAAGTTTTTTTATAGCATTTGCTCCAAGAAGATTTTGAGTAATTGGGGCAAGAGGATTTGTATAATTTAAGGGATTCTGATAAAGAAAAGCGTTTTTTCTTGCAGACAGAAAAGCATCATCTGTATTATTATTGTTCAATGATTGAGAATATTGTCCCAACAAGTTCATTCCTAAACCAGCCATACCACTGTAAATACTACTTTGTGTACCATAAGAATTTACATTGGCTTGGTTCTGAATCTCTGCACCTATTTGATGTGCATTCACATTTGTTTTGTAGGCATCATTAATAAAGTTCTGCCCACTTAAGTACATTTGATTTGCAAATTGATTGGCTTGTTCTCCAGCAGTTGTATTTGCATTTCTAACATAATCAGATACTAATTTAGCTGAAGGTGACACTCCATTACTATACATTTGTCCAATGGATTTATTTATTCCAGCTAAATACATATCATTCAAGTTATTGTATTGAGTTGCCATTGCTTTTGTGTAATACATAGAGTTGGGGTCACCATAAGTTGATTTGGCATAATTAAGGTAATCATTTGCCGAATTATATAATCCACTTAAATCTACTTTTGGTTTATTAAACATTCCTCCTAATAAACCAAATAAAGAACCGCCTATTCCTAATGCTTCTAATGGATTCATTAAGACTCCTTTAATTTCAATGCCGAAGTTTCAAACCAACCATCCTCAGTTTTGAACTTCGCTACCACACTACCATCATCTTTTTTCTCAATTTGAAAACTACCAGGAGTGCCAACGTAATTTTTATTATCTATTCCAGTAGGTTTTTGCGCTACTGAATTTATAATTTCATTCATCTTTTTTACAATTTCTTGAATTGCCCTATCATGGTCATTGGGTACTCTAAATATCTCACCCATTACTATCCCTTATTGAACATTAAGTCTTCTAAAGATACAACTTAAATTATCTACATAGAACTTTGTAGACCCTCCAGCTCCAGTTAAAAAGAACTGAATTGAATTACCACGTCTATATGCTACATCAATATAACCTTGCTGTAACGTATAGACAGTACCATTATTATTGATACCGAAAAATAATGAACAATTTCCAGATAACAAAATCTTATAGAATTTCTTAGGTTGAAGTCCATCTCCCATTGTAAAATTTTTAGATTTCCATTCAAGAGGCAAATAATAATTACCTTGAAATAAAATATTCATTGTTATATCAGTTAGGCGATTGTCAACAAAATAAGTTGCACCAGTCGTGTCATTGGCAACTAAATAAACTTCACCTTGCTTACCAGCAAATAAATGATAAGGTACTGTTGAGGCTGTTAAATTAAAATTCCAATAAAACCATTGTCCATCTGAATGATAAACCCAAGCTTGACCATTACTGACATTCATAAATATTATCGACCTTTTTTCAACTGAATAGACTATTCTAATTGGGTCACTGTCTCCAGTAAATATGTCTGCCCATTGTTTATTCGTACTTTCTATTTTTCCATGAATAATATCAGTAATAATTCTTGTAGTTTGCCCATCATTCCAATATGCCCCATTTTTATCACACCAATACATACCACTTTCAGTAACAAGTAAACTTTGGTCACTATATATACCATGTTCCCAATATGTATTTTCTACATATAATCCTTCGGGGTTAATTCTGGCATACACATTCTTTCCAAAGGCATAAAGCTTACTATCAAAAGAGGCTAATGCTAAAGGTACAAAATCTACTTTAACAAAATCATGTAATGGGTCAAATTGGTCAAGGCATCCTGGCTTAGAAAAGAATATTAACTTAGTAGCATCATCAAAATAATTAGTTGTACATCCAGCCACAGCAAGCTTACCATTTATTGTACATCCAATCGTATAATTGATGATAGAATCAACTGTTTCTGGCATGGAAGTATAAGCTTCATACATTCCCCCTAATTGGTCTACATCATAAAACATATAATATTTTGTACTATATCCATCTGGAGGAGTATCACTATTCCATCCTCGAAAATCTACTTCACCAACCATTCTAAATTTTGTTCCTGGCAAGTAAGTATCGACAGAACCTTCTGCTCGCCACAGTTTGACTCCAGTTGCCCCTCTTAATCCATTATTTTTGTAATTAATTGAAAACTTTATTGTTATTCGGTTGTAATATTCAGTGCTACTTACATTAAGTACTGTAATGTTATCTCCATCTGTTCTATAAGCCAATGGACTTTCTTGACCTTGATAATTTATAGAATAAGCATAATAGTATTTCTTATTACTAAAGAGATAATTAGTTGATGTCCCTTTTATATCTGGCGTAATTGTTAAATTGACGAATACATCATCACCTAATTTATTCTGTCTAAAATTATCCAGTTGAGCTTTTTTATAATATAAACTTAAATTGCCCTCTGCATAAGATATTGTCCAAGTATCTCCCGCTACATGAACTGAATTAAGGTCACGTAAAGAAATTCTAATATCTGTTCCTAAAGTATAAGGAGCTTCGGTTAAAAGAATTGGAGTTGAAGAAAAAGCATCTGAATTTTTCTTCCATTGAATATAAACATTTTCAACATCGGGTAAGCCTGCATAACAATCTGGTGTATTATATGTTCCCGAATTAATGAAGTCATTGTCCCGTAAAGGTTCAGCTACAAATGCACTATCTTTATTTAACCCATTCTTATCCCCCATAGATTTTATCTGATAAACACTTTTTGCCGCTTCTGTACCATCCTTATAGCCCCAAATAGTAACAAGTTTGCCTATATCTTTATCTGTCAATCCATGTTGAGTTAGGAAAATTTCATCATTCGATATAGTAATTTCCCGATTATAATTCGATGAATACTCAACATGGTGGACTTGTATAGTAAAAGTGTCCGTACCCTCATAACCATTTTGGTCAATTACTAAATTATTACTCTGTTGAGTTACTTTATTTAAAGAACTTAAATCATAAAGTTGTATATCTGGTCCTGGTGTGTAAATTATATTTCCATTGAAGGGGTCTAATTTATCATAACCTATCATCATAGGGGGATTAGCCCCCATAGCAATTCTTGCTGAATGGTTCTCGGCTATTAAAGCTGTGGGTGGGCTATTCAAAGAGAAACTTGTTTCATTGCTTGTTCCATAGAAATTTCTTGTTCCATAGAAATCTTCACGTACTCTTACTGAATTGCCTGTACTATAAATTAATGAATAAAGGTCTTTCGATTTCTCAATAAAACAGCTTCGCTCCATTCCATTATAATTTGGATATAATGTTTTCTTATCCAAAATGGCTTGCAACCTTCCAAGTGGAGATTCGGGGTCTTGGTTCATTGAATAAATAGCAGCAGTATCGGGTATGTCCCTACTATCTGCTTTTGAAAAGATTCCATTAAAACGTTCAATTGATATAGTCTCGTTTGGCATTAAGCAGTCTTTGATACTTCTAAAGCATTACAATATTTAATTGCATTGCCTATCTTCCAAAATGGAATAACTGAATGTTCTTGAGTATTCAGAACTACACAAGGCATAGTTGCATTAGTAACATGACTAAAATATCTATGAGTATAAGCATCATCTATTTTTAATGTTCCTAATTGAATATATACTTGGTCTAAACCCCTTTGGAAGGCTATTTCAAGTCCAGGAACATGTCTATCACCCGCTACATAAATATCTTCATTTGGAATATCCATTTGAGCAAGCCTTTTTAATCCATGTAATGTATTCAAGTTTGAGAAAAATCTTGTCTTGTGAGTAGCCACAATACCATACTTTTGATTATTTATTTGAAGATTTATCTTTCCTATTCCATTAACATAAGGTACATAATGCGCTAATATATTTTTGATAGTATTCTTACCAGATACTTTCTCTTCAAATTCTTCATGATTGCCCCAGAAAGCTCCTAATACTTTATGGGCTATTTCCTTTATCCATGCTTCAATAAACATGTCTTGCTCTCTTGGCGATATTACTTGCTGGTGCATGGCAAGTTTATTCTTGAAGTTTACAAAGTTATCTGCCATGTCCCCTACCAGTATAACATAAACATTTGGTTTTAATATAAAGTCTGTAAATTCAAGAAACGTTTTGTAATCTGTTCCAAGTGAACCTAAATGTAAATCTGATAAAAATAATACTATAATGTTATCAAGTTTAGTTTTAATGATTGGATTAACAGATTTTTGTGAATTGCCAGCTTTCTCATGCAACTCTTGTTTCTGCATGATTAGTTTTGTCCATTCTTTGAAATCAAATTCACTTTGTTTCTTGTCAATAATCAGTTCTGATTTTTCATTTTTATATTCTTTCCAAATTGGTTTATATACATATTTTTTACTACAATTTATATTCTTACATTTGTATTCTTTGATGCCATTATGACTTCCATTTGGGCTAAGTTGCTCACCACAATTTGGACATAATGCTACTTTATTTTCCATGATATTCCTACAACAATAATTACACCTATGATAAACCCGATGGCGGCGATACCAATCTTGGCAATAAAGGGTGTCTCAATAATTTCTGGTTTTGTTATTTGAACTGTATCTTGAATGATAATCGAATCGGGCTTAATTTTAATTTGGAATTGCCCGAATGATTTAGGTCTAATTTTACTTTTTTTGAATTCACTAACAATCACATTTTTGAATGAACTATCTGGAATGAATTTAACTGTTTGAGTTGTATCATTTCCCTTGACTTTAACACCTATAAAAAGGGAATCTGCCCAGTTAGCATCCAGTGAATCTTGAATAATGGGTGGATGTATAACTTTTGGTCTGATGTCTATAACTTCTCTTGTTCCTCCACATCCCGCAAGAAATAAGACGAATAATGTAAATAAAAAAGAGATAATGATTTTTTTCATTTAATTTAATTAAAATATAAGTATTGCCTTTTGGTATAGAACTGCTTCTGATTGCCTTCGCTGCACTAACCCAGGCAATACTTTACCGCCACCATGAACGAATTGTTTTATCTTGTGAACTACAATGGCTGTTTTAGAATTATTTATAGCAAAAAGAAAATATGAATCAATTCTATAACCAACATTAAAAGTAAGACTAACAAGTGCATCAAATTCATTCCATCTTAATCGTCTTGATGGCAGTTTAACAACATAATTTTCAAATCTCTCTAAATCTTTAAGTAATAACTTTTCAGCTTCATATTCAGTAATTACCATCTTTGGATGTACATTTTGTGTACTTCCATAACCAATAGTCCAAACATGAGCTGGGCAAAGATAAGCCTTGCCTCTAAACCCTTCATAATGTTTTATTAACTTTAATCCTACTGGACTAATCCTCTGTCCAAAGATTGCTAAATTAAAAAGTAAGATTAACAGTAATAACTTTTTCATTACTTCATAAATGAATAAAATACTATTGCAACAACTAAAGCTGTACTAAAGATAACTGAGGCAAGTACAATCATGTTCTCTTTAATAGCCACATCAGTGAATTTTAGTTTTGTATAAATATGTTGCAATAATGTTCCTAACAAGCCTACTATAACAATAAGAAACAGAGAATATAATCCAACTTTAATAACCTTGATATATTCACTTTCTGTTTTAATCTTATCAACTTTATCTTGTAAGTTCAAAACATACTGGATGTTCTTATATTCTCCACTTGCAGTATCATAGTTGTCTGCAATCTGATTGTAATTGATATTAACGGCTTGGTCAATCTTATTTTCCTTTGGTAATAACCAAGAAGAAATTATAAAAATTGAAATGATTATTAATATAATTGATACTAAATGTATCTTGATATACTCTTTAATTTCTAATAAAAGCTTATTCATTGTTTATCCCTAATAATATGTTGTTCAAGTTTTGTTTCTACTTTTTCAATTCTTATATCTTGCTCTTTATTCTTTTCTTTGATGTCTTGAATTTGTTCCATTATCGCTGCATTGGCAATTTTCACTTCTAATAACAACCGATAGACTTCATCAAGCTTTGCATTAAGATTATTAAAGAGGAAAGCAAGTACAAAAGCCAATATCGTAAGAATAATCTTGATAAAAGGCTTAATCGAGTCTTCATAGAAAGTCTTTATCATTGTTCCCCTAATTATCCTTTATAAGCCAAAGCACTCCCAGAATTCAATTGAATAGCCGTAAATGCCCCGTAAATCGTAATCCCCTTAGGAAATACGACAGAAGTTGTAAGTACATCACCATCGATATTGTTACTATCAAGTTTTGAAAATGTACAATCACTTAGCATAGTAATTGCAGAATAATTACCACTATAAAGTGTATTTCCCGTAATTAATGTTGCCCCTACTCGTCCTATCTTAATATTTAATACTTCCATTTCAGTATAATCATGTAAACTCATTTTAATGCCTAAATAAAAAAAGATTTGTGCATACTTATTATCGTATGCACAAACAAATTAAAATGTACCGCCATCAATCAAATTAGCTTGGAATAATGCCCAATCACCAATTCCTGAAGTATAACCTGCATCTATTGTTATTGAATTATCTATTGATTGGAAAAGCACCTGTCGTCCATAAGAACCACCAACAGTGGAATTTCCCGAACCTACAACAATTTTTGTGAAAGCTCCTACACTTGAACCTATTATTGCATCTAAATTTGTTTTATCAGTACCACTCATGAAACCAGCAGCTCCACCATTAACTGCAAGTGCATGAGATGAACCACCCGAACCAATATGGCTACTAAGGGTAGCTGCCGAAGCAACATCAGTACTTGCAATAGAACCCACAGTTAAATTACCACTTGCATCCGAAACAACAACTTTACTTGCTGCAAAACCAGTTGTTCCAGTACCACCTCTTGAAGTTGGTAAAGTACCCGATGTTAATTTACTTGTATCTAATGAAGGAATATCACTTGCTGATAGTGACGTACCGCTTGTTACTTGCCCTTGCGCATTTGTTGTTACTTTAGTATATGTTCCAGGTGTACCTACATTAGCAATAGATATTTGGTTACCACTTTTACTTAAACCAGTACCAGCAATTATTTGCCCAGCCCCCGAAAATTGTGCAAAGTTTAATGTTGTTATTCCAACTGTAATTGAACTAGCGTATGTTAAAACCCATCCACTAAGACCATTGATATTTCCTTCTTCAACAAAGGTAAACATTCCTGGAGTGACATTATTATTTGTGCCATCTGCATCTGATGCTCTTGTCCATGCACCCGATTGCACAACGTAAATACCATTTTCTGATGTAATAGTTTGGTCTTTTACTAACACTCTATCGCCTACATTCAAAGCAACACCATCAATGGTTTGCGTTCCCGACAAGGTTATATTCGCAGTTGTAGCAGCCTTTACTGAATCCTTAATGTCTAAAGCTTGCTTAACAGAATCAGTATAAAGTTTTAAGTTATTAAGAATAGTATCAACAGTTGAACCACTTATACCACTTACACTACCCGTAATCATCGATGCGGGGTGAGTTGATGGATGAGTATAAACAGTTTTTTCAACTCCATTGATAACTATATTACCATTGGTAGCACTTGTGCCAACATTAGTAGCTCCATTTGCTATACCAGCTAATTTAGATTTATCAGCAGCGGGATAAAAGGTATCCGTACCCATGTTCAGTAAATTATTTCTATCTAATTTTACTGGAACAGTTGTCCCACTTGAATTACCATAAAATAACTCACCAGTATCAATGGCTAATACTGGTTCACCAGCATTTACATTTGAAGGTAAATTAGCTTTATTACCTCTCTTAATTCTAATAATTGCCATTATCTATCCTTTCATTAAATATAAGGTGTTACCGCAGAACCATTTGGTAACACTCGTCTACTATTCCATAGTCTTACATAGTTTTGGTCATACTCTCGAATAGCTATTAAAATTGAGTTAGGCGGTAGAACATACGATGTGTTGTAATTGTACAAGAAAAAATTATTATAATTTACTAAATGTCCAGCACCAAATGGTAGTTGATAATATAATGCTTGCCAACCTGCCATTGGTATACCACTTGAAGTTACGGTTACTGGACTTGAACCTATTACAGTAATAGATGCTCCGACATAAGGCATGGTTACATCAAAGTATCCATCAAGGGCTATTTTGCTATCTTTACCGAATCCTATAACAATAAATCTGTTTGACCACTGTATCTCATAGTTTGTTGATAAAGTAACATTTCCACCCCCTAAAATAGAATGTTGTGCATGCAGGGTTGCTTCTGCCAAGTTACGACTGGTCATAATTTGGTTAATTAAATCAGTTGCCGTATATAAATTTGTGGAATTATCGTAAAGGTGATGGCTATTCACTGATTCATACGAATTGATTTCTACCAAATTGCCACTATTATTCCCAAAATATACTTCGGCAGTATCTTGACATAATAGCACTTCACCTGGACTTGCTGTTGAAGGCAAATTTGCTCTATTGCCTCTTTTTAATTTCACTATTGCCATTAAAATTCTCCACCGTCTAAAGTATCTGTAAAACTAAAACCCGACGCTTGAGTAGGGTCTATTATAATAAAACTGTTTGGCGTACCCGATTGAGAGATTACTTTAGTTATTTGTTGAGCTAATGTTAGTCCCGAAATCTTTGCCGTAACATTTGCCCTATCAATAGCAAAGTAATCATCTGCTCCAAGTATAGTAGCCTCAATGGGAATGTCTTTAATTCTTTCACTGGGCATTTCTCACCATTATAAAAATTGATATTTAACTTGAATTGGCAAACCATCCTTGCCACTGTTACCAAGTCTCATGCCTTCTAATTCAGTTTCTTTATAAACATTTTTCCAATAAGCAGCCGATTGAATATCTTTTGCTTTAATGTAAAGTCTCTCTTTAACTCCAGCTATAATTCCCTCAACAAATTCATCTTCAATTTCTGTTACATCATTGATATTTATAAGTCTTTTTGGCATAAGAACAGCACTTATTGTTAAGGTTGAAAAAGTATTAATAAATATAATTGCTGTGCCTCCAGAGTCTACAATTACATTTCCATTGTTATCAACCCACTGATGTGAACCATCTATTCCTATTATTGGCGTTGCTAGTGGAAGTCTAAAAGTAAGTATTAAATTATCTCCATCAATTTTATATTCACACACATCCCACAAAACATGGTTAGAAGCATCTTTGAAAACTAATCCCTCAACACTTGATATATTTTTACTTTTAAGACTTATCGTTGCTTCATTGTCAGAAAATGACCACGCTGAATCAGTAGACATTATAGTAACATCACGTTTAATTATCCTTGTCTTTCTACAAAATTTCTCGTATATATTATTAAATAAAAAACCAATATATGATTGCCCATATTGCGGGAACTCATCTTGAATCAATTCTACAATATTCATTAACTGCATTTTACTTATCCGTTTTGATTATCATTTGGTTGTGCAACTGGTATAGATACATTAAAATTTACTTGCATGTATTCTGCCAGTTCATTCTTTAATGTTGCAATTATGCTTAAAAGTTCTTTCTGCTGAATAGCCAGTGCCTGTACATCTGATTGATATTTTTGTACCGTTGACATAACTAAAGCTTGATATTGCTGTACTTGGTTTTGATACCTTTCAAGGAATGAACGATATTGGGCAATTTGAACTTGAGATTTTTGAATAGAATTTTGTAATGCTATATCAGAAGTCTTCTCTGCAGAGGCAATTAATGTTTGTTCACCCAATCGAGCATTCTCAATTAGTTTTTGAAGATTAGCCTGGTAAGCAACATTTTGTTGATTAAAGACATTTAATTGATTTTGAATATTTAATTGATATTCTTCTAATTGCGCTCTCTCTTTCGTTATTTGTACTTGGGCTAATTCTGTATCTTCGGTATCGGTATTTAGAGCAGTTATCGATGAAATAAAATCAGCATTCGAAAGAGGGCTTGTATATTGTGGTGCAGGTCCTAAATCGCCAACTGTTGAGTTAAAATAAGCTGCCACAGTAGCATTTGTCCACTGAAAATTTGGGTCACTGGGCAAAGTAGGCGGAGTAATTGTAGATAAGTCTGGTGGTATTAAACTTAAACTTTTAAGATTAGAAATTGCAGCTTTAATTGCAGCATATAAAATTACTCCAAATTCATATTCAGGAAGAAAGTTATCAATTGAATCTTTAGTACAATCAATATTCTGAGGATAAACATACGAAAATAAAATACCAGCGGGCAGTACAACAGCCCCTCCATTATAAATACATAAGGCTGGAGTTGAATTTGTGGCATAATAAATACTATTAGGATTTGTCAATTTATTATATAAATTACTGGGTTGAAAAATAGCATCATTCCCTGCACATGTTCCTTTAAGTATTCGCCTCCCATCAACTGATATAGGCATTGGAATATAAGTGTCTCCAAGTGGTCCAGATTGTATATCAAATGTATTATTTACTTTAGCAATTGCCTCAAGTTTTGATGAAGGAATATGGTCTGCTATGTATTTTGCTCCCTCTTGTAACCATTGATTTAAGGCATCAATGTTACTGTATGGACCTATTAAATTTTCAATTTTACTTTTTAATGACATTGTAATAAAATAAGTGAGGGAGGTTTTAATTCCCTCACTGATTAAAGAAGTGCCTAAGCACCAATAGTAATAAGTTGATGAGATTCCTGAAGTTCAACACCAAGTCCATCATCACCACTAAAGACGTCTTTTACGCCTGCATAGTCATCATCGACTTTAACATTGTTTTTGAATTCAGTAGGCTCATAAACTGCCTGGAATAAATGAGTATGGTCAAGAACAACCATAGAGTTAGTATAAGGAGTCCCCTGGAAAGCTTTTAATTTAACCAAATGCAAAATTCCATGAGGAGTTTCTAATATCCTTACATTAAAACCAAGATTATTTCTTTGACTTCCAGATATTTGAACATTCCATCCCGATTTACCAAGAGTTCCACCAGCCGAACCATCCATCATTGACCAGAAAGACAATGCACCAGGTCCGCAAAGTGCGAATTTCTCGCCTCTATCAGCATCGAATTGGAATATCTTCTCAGTCATTTTAACATAATCAGAGTATTTGAATGTACTTGCCGAAATGTTAAAAAGATTCTGATAATCATTATTCGGGTCAGCACTACCATATTTTTCGAGTATCGGAACGATACCCATTGTAGTGCGGTTTTTATTACCATCTTTGTCAGTTCTATGACCATCAGACAGTGCTGTTCCATCCATACCAGTTCCAATTACAGATGCACCTAAGAGATAAGCTCTTTCTCTTTGCATCTTAAATTGACGAGCTTTTTCTTCTCTTAGTCTTTCAAGGTCATTGCTATAACCTCTTAAGGCTGCTCTGTAAAGTTTCTTTGTGATTTCAACGGGTACAGAGAAATATTGGGTAGAGTTATAGACAGTTGTTAGTTCATCAGCCCAAGCTTGACCAGCATGAGTACCTTCACCCCTTACATTACCGATAACAGTTAAGTAATCATTATCAGCAAGTGTAATAGTAGAACCGCCTTTTGCCCAAAGCAATTTAAGAGATAAGTTTCCATTAACAACATCAGTTACTACAACTACTCCCTTTTTAGTTGCCTTCGTACTATCCCGAACCTCTAACTCTAATCCAATAAAAGAAGCATCTGGTGTTTTTGCAAGGTTGACAATACCATCAACAGGAACACCAGCCAAGCCAACATCATTGTTTGGTATAGTACCTGGAGTTGCACTATTAACTTGCATTTCTTGTTTGAGCCATGTTGGTCTATGTTCAAACATTTTGAATAATGGGTCGTTAGGATACCTAACCTCCAAATTCCCTACGATAGTAGTAAATGGAGTTATATCAGTATATAATTCTGCTACTTCATAGGGTTTTATATAGAATTGTCTCTGGTCTAAGAAAAGAGTACCAATTCCATTGTCAGCGAATAAACTTCTTGCTGTGGACATTTATCGCTTTTCCTTTCTTTTCTAACAAACCACTACCGTTTAGATGCAGTGGCAAATATATCCCTATTACGCCTATCAGAAGAAGCTTTTACATTACGCTGGGCAACACTTGGCTGTATTGCTGCTGGAGCTGGTCCAAACTGCGCTAAGTTTTTCTTAGGTTGGTTTGTCTGTTTTGCATTTGCTTTTTCTGCTTTGTCCCTTGCCATTTTCCATTCAAAGTATTCTGGAAGGTTAATCATATTTTGCGGGTCTTTAGTAAAACGAATAAATTCATTCGCTTTATTTTGGTCCCACTTTCGTGTTTGCATCAAATGTTGTACTGCCAAAGCTTCTTGCTGTCTCTCCACCAATCGTTGTTGTTCTTGTTCGATAACTTTACGATAAGGAGTAAGTTCTTTCTCCAGGAGTTTGTCTCTATAAGCATCTTTTTCTTCGTAGTACCTCTCTAATGCAATACGATATTTATATGATTCAGAATTAGGGTCTGTATCTAACGGGTCATAATTCTGAGGGACATTAGGCTTTTGAGGAGGTTTTAATTCTTCCTGCTGCTGCATACTTGCTGGTTGAACTGCCTTACCAGTAAGATGAGCTTCTATTGCATCCAAAGCTGCAGGATTGCTTTGTAAGTATTTCACTATTGGAGTATACGTTCGCATTTCCTCCAATTCCTTCCTATATTGGTCAGCTTGACTCTGCCAATACTCGTAACGACTCTCGTCTTGTTTATTCCCATTTTTGGAAGGATTGGAAACTTTAGATTCGGTTTTTGCTTCTTCATTAGTTTCAGCAAACGGGTCATCTCTATATTCTGGATTAAATTGAAAATCATCTTGATTATCACTGATTGTTTGCTCATCTAATGATTCATCACTGCCATGATTATCAATTGTATCACCAGTAGGGTCAGATGAAAAAAGATTATTCATTGAACCATTGGGAACAGCATTGTTTTTTAGCATTTTGTTTACCTTTATATTTGTTCACCCTGTTGGGCATTTTGCATTTGCGGTTTATACCGATTAGCAAACTTTTCTTTAGCAAGTTTATTTTCCATATCAAGTCTATCACTAAATAAATCAAATTGATTTTTGGATAATTGATTATGGAGTTGAACCGCTTGTCTTGCACTTTCAGAATATTTATGTAGTTCAGTCTTAAATTTCTCAACCTCAACACGCTTCTTATCATGTAAGGATTCTCTTTGGGCAGTTTGAAGGTCACCAGACAGTTGCTTAATCTGCTGTTGTAATTGCTGAATTGTCTGCTGCATCTGAACTAATTGCGAATGTCTATTTAGAACACCCTCGACATCTACAAGTTCAGATTTCTTCAATACTTCAACTTGGTCAATCAAACCTCTCTCATACATAGTCATGTAATATTCAAATTGTGCCCACCTATTGGCAGGTAGCATTGAACCACTTACTACTATCACATCATATTCACCAGTAGTAATATCATTGAATTTGCCAACTACATTCCCAAAGTCATCATAAATTGGAGTGTTAATTGATAATTCTTTCGGTGCATTATTAGGTTGTAATAATCTTATAACTTTTTCTTCTGTATATACTTGTTGCATAAGCTTTATCACAACCCTTGCAAGGGCGTTCATAGCTCCTTCTATATCATCTATTTTTGATTTAATACGTCTTAAACCGTATTCATCTATGGCTATCGTTCCCTTGTAGGTATCGGGCGCTACATTAGCATCCCCTTGTTGCAAAGCATATATTCCAAGTACTCTTTCAATCTCTGCAATCTTATCAGCTTTATTTTTATATAATTCATTTGGTAAAGGAGGTGGATAGAACTGTTCGGGTTTCCCTATCTCTGCATTATATTCAAAAAACTCTGTTCCCGAATTGCCCCATCTTGCAGCAATATCTTTTTTGTCAACAGCCCCTCTGGGATAAAATATCTTTGTGTTAGTCGAATTGGTAGCATGAATTACAATCAAAGATTCAATTCTATTTATTTGGGCTTGTAAATCTTCTACCATCTTAACATCAGAATCTGGATAAGGCGTTCTATCATGATGATTTGGAACTAATACGATAGGATATTCTGGTATATCTATTATTCCACTAAAGCATAGGATTTGCCCTATGCTTAATACCCTTTTAATCTTAGTTTCTAAAATTTGTTCAGACTTATATACTCCATTTTCAATTAAGTCTCCCTTACGAATGATTCTCATTGTTGTAGTTGAACCTGGAATCATTGTTGGTGAAGTTGCCCCCGCTGCCATAACTGGTGCATTAGTCTGACTATCCATTTCTAAATGAGTCTCAAGACCATAGTTTTGAATTACTTGAAAATATTCTTTAACCATATCATCATCAGTAATAAACTGCGGGTCTTCTCCTTGCTTTATAACTGCCACTGCGGGCTGTTGTATAAAATTCTTAAATTGTTCCTCAGTTAGAATATGCTCTTCACCGTTTCCAATTACTCTAAAATTATAATCTTTTATTTTTGTGTATCTGTCAATTACTTCATATTTAATATGAACATAATCGTTGACAGTTTGATGTAATCCCTCCGAATCATAACCTTGTGATATTGGATGAAAGTCGCTTCTGAATGTTTGTCCATTCTTCAGTTTAGATATGTATTGAGGATATGATATTTCGATTTGTTCTTCGGTCATAACTTTAGCAATAATTATATTGCTTGCATCACGTCCATAAGGGTCTTTTGAGTTCGGGTCTACGAATACATCAAAACTATCAACAGAATCAATAAAAACTTCACCTTTATTGTGATTGGCAAACGGGTCAACATAAGCCATCAAAACACCTAAACCACGAACATAATATTCATCAATAGTTTGTTTTAATTTCATGTTACCATCTGATATTTCCCAGACATAACTGAGCATATCAGAAAAAATCTTTCCCGTTCTTGTATCAGAATCTTCCCTACCAGTAGTCGAGAAACGAGGCTTATTCGTGGTTAGCATTGCTTTGGCTTGCTCCACAGCGGGTTCAATTACATTAAGAATAATTGGCGGTTGACGTCTTTTCTTCATGCTTGCTATCTCTTCTTTGGTCAATTGATAGCCTCGCCTAAAGTCATCCCACTTCTTTGCCTTAGTCTCCCATAATTTTCTCGAAGCACGATAATTTTCAAGTAAGTAAATAGACCGCTGTACTTCTGGGTCTATAACAAACCCTCCACTACTACTATCCGTCTGTGCTTCCCTTAAAGGAACATTATTGAATAAATTTGTGATATTTGTCATTATAATTTACTTTAACTAAACGCCGTAAACTTATAATATTAAAAAGATTACCGCAATCTTATATATAAACTTGATTATATACTAAGCAATTTTCCAATTAGTGATTCCAATACTTAAATCAGAATCATCATTGTCTTCTATTTGAGTTGCCGTATGGTAAGGTGGGAAACTGCCCTTCTGAGCATAATAAAAGCCATCTAAGGTGTCATCATTCTTTCCTCTTGGATAAACTAAGAGTTCATCTCTAAATTCTTCCATGTTTTCTGTTAGATGAACCTTACCTTGAATAAACAGTGGTTCTAATGATTCAAGTCTTGCTGATTTTGAATCTCTTGGTTTCTCATTTATTTCAAGTCCAGGTATATAAAGCCCCAAATTCTCTTGCTCTCTTTGTAAATATTCTCTAAGCATTTCTTGATAGCCTACTGTTTCAATTCGGGTGATTCTTGGATAAAGCATCTTAAATCTTTGAATTATACTTTCTCCTAATGTGAATGGAGTTACTCTTTTACGGAAATATGGTAGACAGTAAATATTTCTTTTATCATCAATAGCAATAGGAAAGATTACTGAAAAGTCTGCATGCTTTTTAGTTGAAGAAGCGGGGTCAACTCCCATAAATATATTAACTGGGACAGTTAAATTTTCAGATATAATTTCTTTTTTATAATTCTTAATCCAATTGATTTTCAGTAGTGGCTCTTCACCAATATTTAATAATTCTCCATCATAATATTTCAAATACTCTTCTTTGAAAATCTGGTCTTCATCTCCAGTAACAATACATTGTCTTTCCTTCATAAAGATTGAACCACGTCCAATCTTAATAAGGTTATCACGTTCAGCCAGCAGTTCTTCAACTGACTTCTTCTGGGTCCATAATGAATAATAATTACCCGCCTCATCTGTATTGAGATATGATTTACGTATAGTAAACCAATCTTCCATTTCGGCAAGTGTTTCAACAATGCAACGTTGATTCAGTGGAGTACCAATTACAATAATCTTACTTGTCCCATTCTTTTCATCTAAAGCAGGCAGTGCCCCTTGCAATAGCCACTTTAGATTATCTTCCATAGCATCAACTGTCTTTGTGTTATTCTCATCTTCTGGGTCATCAAGAATGATTAGAGTGGGTCTCATTCCATACATATTTAATCCACGAATAGGTTGCCCTAATCCTCTCGTAAGAATAACAGATTTATTCTTAAGAGCTATCATATCATCTCTCCATACAAGAGCAGAATGTTCACCCCAATATCCATGAATAGCCCTAAACTCTGGACTGTATTCTATTACATCTTTAATTTTTCTTAATCGGTCTTTTGAATGGGATTGTGTCTTTGATACGATTACTACAAACTTGGGAGTGTCGTGATTCTCAATAAATATATGATGAAGAGGTTTAACCTCTCCAGCAATTGTGGTTTTGGCTAAACCTCTTGGAAGTATAAGATTTACTTTTCGTTTTGTAGGGTCTAAAAGAATCTCTTCTACTTCGTAATGTACTTTTGGTGAATCTGCCCAAAATGTTTTAGGCATTATTATTTTACCATAAAGTAAAAGTTGGTCATTAAGAGATTCAATTATATCATTAGAACCCGACATTTAATTACTTATTTCTTTTTGCCAAAATTCTTGGCAAATACTGCCTGCTTGACTGTTGCAGTTGAATAATTAGATTTATTTGATAGGACTTGATTTGCAAACTGCTGTACAGTTTTACCATGCGCCTTTGCTTTAGCTGTGAAAGCTCCAGGATGTTTGATATGTATTTCACTTGGTTTAGTCATGTTATTTGCCCTTCTTTACTTTCTCAAATTTCGCTTCATGTATTGTAGTCTCTACTAAACTTGGAACGAATTCCAATTTAAGGTGATGCAAAAGAAGATTAAATCGATTCTTCAAATGATTACATTTATCATTTAACTTTTCATATTTAGCTTCCCATCCCTCTTTAGCTGCAAATAGTTGGCTACTCGTTAGTCTTACTCTGTCTAATAAAACACCCGTAAATGAATCAACTGCATGAATCCTTTCATTTAGAATTTTATATCTTTCAACTTGTTTCTTATTATTTATCATATTAAGAATTCCAAGAATAAGTGATATAATCGAAATTATGTATAACAGTACCATTTTATTTCCTACCTAAATTATTTGAATCTTTGTGTTACCGCTTTAACGTCCATCATAAATGTTGTCGGGAAAAATCTTTTCTTTAATTCTTTTCCACACTTAGGACATGTTGTAAGAGGCAATGCCTTTATTGATTGCATTGCCTCAAAATAAAATTTACATTTCTTATTTGAACATTTATATCCATAGACTGGCATTGCTTCTCCTCTTTAATTTGTAGGCTGATTACTTGTTTGTTCTGGAATTTTATTCATGGTAAATCTATTATCATATTCTAATTCATAACCATTTTGTTCAAAGATTTTTTGAAGTGCACTTATTTCGTCATCATTAAAAGCATAACCATAAATTACTCGGCAAATGTTAAGATAGTGAAAAAGATAATCTATTGTAGTTTTCATTGTTGTTCCTTATTTATTTATTAACTGATTGTTATTTATTATTCCCCTTAATCAAATTGTTTCATAAACTCTTCAATTTCTAATTGCCCATCATCTAATGAAACTCTATTCTTTGTTCCATAAGCTTCATCTAAGGCATCTAATGCTTCTTCAAAGTCTTTATCCCTTTGAGTAATTCTCCACTTTTTTGTTATACCAGAATAAATATATTTCTGAGGCATTGTTTTCTTTATCAATTCAATTGCCCTCTGTGCCAATGTTGATGTCCAATCTGCTGATTCAAATTGAATTGTTATTGAAAATTCATCTTTCGTAACTTTCATCTTAAATCTCTACTTTATTATTTGGGCTATTAATTAAATCCTCATCATTTTGTAAACATTCCAAAATTGTTAAATATGTAATTGCATCAAGCACTCTACTTCTGAGTGATTCCGAAGCATCTATTGGGCTGTTAGGATTATCTGCAATAGCATTGTTAATTGAATCAACATGCTTATTAAAATAAACTGCCCATACTTGATACGGAGTAAGATTGAGTCTTTCAGCATTACGTTTGAAATTCGATAATGAATCTTGCTGACCTGCATAACTCTTACCCTTTGTATGCAATAGCTCAATTGATTCTTCAAATAAATTCTTTGCTATCTTTTCTCTATCTTCAAGTGTCATATCTATTTCCTTAATCTTTGTAGCGGGAGGGGGACTCGAACCCCCAACCTCCTGATAATGAGTCAGTTAAGCTGCCTATTGCTCCATCCCGCTATCTTCTATTTGTCTTGCTTTGGTGTCTTCAAATTGCTCACTGGCTTCTTGTCTATCAATAGCGACTTTATCGTCGCTAAGTTCACTGCCAGCTCCGTACAAAGTACGTTGAAGTTGAAGTTGTTGTTCTCTAAGTCTATCATGTCCAATACCTTGACTATCATTTGGTCTAATTTCTGTTCCATGTTGTAATTGCCCTTCTATTGTTTGTTGTTTGATTAATTTTGCTTGTTGTATTGCCTCGCCTATTTGCTGTACTAAACCCGTTTCCATATGATTGGTTTCTTTTACTTTAGGCGCTTCCATTGCAAGCCATTTGCCTGCAATTTCAATTAACTTTGCCCCCGCTTTCAAATCTTTTTCGCTAATAGCCAAATCTATCATTCTCTTCGCTGATGACGATACAAACTCTTTATCTAATCCACTTTGCTTTAATATTTCATCAACCTCTGCCATTATTAATCCCTTTACTTTCTCTGTCTTTACAAGCTTTCTACCACTTATTTCTGGAAGTCTATGGTCAGGTCGATATAACTTACCTATGTATTCATAATCAACCTTCCCAGCTAACATCATCCTTGCTACTATTTTCGCTATGAATTTTATCTTTGCCCTTCTTATGAACTTATTCTGCCAATTCTCTGGCTTAATTGGTCCATATACACCTTTCTTATAATGGTCTAAGAATAGCATTTTTGAACTATCCTTAACAAAATTGCCCGCATAACTTAACTTTACATGTACATTCTCTTTCTTGCAATACCTATTCTTCTTGTAACTTTTAATTGCCTCTACTTCACCTATGTATCCATCATCTCCAATTGCCCATTTATACTCACTGCCTGGTTTAAGTTCTTTCCAATAAACATAAGGTTCTTTGAATAGCCCCGATTTAACGTCTTCTAATGTGTAAATTGGAACTTCTCTCGTCGCTTTAGAATGAAATATCCGCTTCTTTATCTTTATCATCTAATTATTCTTAAATCTTTTGTTATCTTACCCTTCATATAAGCCGATTTAACACGTCTTTCAACCGACTTTGAACTCTTAACATCTATTCTAAACTCATCTCTAATGGCTTTTAATATGTTCTTTCTTAATCTCTTGGCTGTTTTATTGTTCATCCTATGCTTTCACAGTGTTATTTATTAAAGTCTTTCCAAATTTAACACTTATTTAGTGTCTTGTCAAGTTTTACTTTAAGTAAATACTATAATTACATCTATCAAAGGATGTTATAAAAATTTTTTCTAAAATTTTTTGCATCTCAACTTGCTGTAACATAGCAATTAAACAAGACTTATAACAAAAACGTTTGTTTTAGTATCTAAAAGTGTAAAAATTGTGGTAGAATGGAGGTGGGAGGTAACCACCTGACCCACCCCCCCCATTTGGAGGGTGTGTACGGGTAAGAAAATGGTTGAGATTTGTTGCATTTACATTTTTCTGGATGGTCATTTCTCATCCTCCAAATGGGATACCCCTATGGTCTGGGTTTTAAGGTAGAAACTCAAAAATTAAAAATTAACAATAATTAAATAATTTATAAAAAAGGAGTGTGTTATGGAATTAAGGTTTTATTTCAAAAAGTATAATTCGAATGAAAAAAGATTCGAATTGTGTGATAAATCAAAAGCTGAATCTATTTCAGTTTTTGTGGAAGATTCACTTGATACCCTTGAATTAAGGGAAAAGATATATAAGAAAGTAGAAGAATTTAACAGTAAATTTGCACTTGTTAATAGTGCAAAAGGAAGAGCAGATGGAGTTAGGGGAACGTATTTGAACTTTGCAAAACCAAAATATGAAACTGTTACATTGTAATAGTCTTAGTTAAAGGGTTACTCAAATGTAACCCTTTAATATTTTTTTTGTATGTTTGCTAAATAAATATATATATTTATTTTTTAACACCCTTTGCAAAGTAAGGTTAATATATATTTATTTACTGTTAGCTGCCCTTACTTACCCTCATGCGTCTTATTAAACGGCATTTACAGTTTAACTAATATTTACTGCTATGCGGCATAGGAAATTCGGGCATCGGTAATGTGGTATTTACTGATGTTTGGCATCGGGTATTAGGCAGCTAACTATATAAAAAACAAACATTTAACTCAACCTCACCCAACCTCACTCACCCCCCCCAAACATGGGGGAAACACTATACCACAACCCGTGATTATTATCACGGTAACAACAGAGGGGGTAGGATAAATAAACAAAGAAACAAACAAACAATAAACAAATTAGGAGTATATATGACAATAATAGGTTATAAGGGGTTTGATAAAAACCTCCAATGTATGTCTTTCCAATATGAAATTGGAAAGACGTATAGAAAGCAAGATAATGAGGAAATCTCATTATGCCAAAACGGATTCCACTTTTGTGAGAATCCGCTGGATGTTTTCTCTTATTACCCTCCATTGGAAGGTAATAGATACTGCCGAGTAATCGGCGGTGGGAAGATAGATACAAGTCTCTTGGACACCAAAGTGGCTGTTCAAGAGATAGAAATATTAGAAGAATTAACTTGCGAAGAGTTAATTCAAGAAACAATAAAGTACTTAGGAGGAAATGAGATACCTCCGAGTGAGATTAATTTGCACTCAGCAAGTGCAGATTATAATAAAGATTCAAGAACCAACGGGGAAAGTTGCAACTCGGCAACGAGTGGCAACAAAGCCCTATCGATGACGGTAGGACATAATTCACATTCAGTGACCGCTGGCAGTTACGCCCAATCACTGACAAAAGGTAATGACTCGAATTCCGCAACATGCGGAAACGAGGCAAGTTCAATCACTTTTGGAAATAATTCTAAGAGTATGACCGCTGGATACAATTCCAGCGCCATAACTTTTGGAGTATATTCTCACGCAGTAAGCGTGGGAACATTTTCAAATGCCATAACACATGGTAACAGTTCTCATGCTGTTACCTGTGCAGAGGGGTCAAGTACAGCGGTAGAGGGAAACAACTCTATCGCAGTAGGAATTGGAATAGAAAACAGAGCCAAAGGGGAGTTGGACGATTGGCTCGTGCTGGCGGAATATTCAAGCAGCGGAAGGTTGCTTGAAGTAAAAGCGGTACAAGTTGATGGGATAGAAATTCTACCATCAACATGGTACACGTTAAAAGAGGGGAAATTTGAAATAGCAAATAAGGAAAATAATATATGAAAG
>Ga0078972_1003025_pt1 | contig 45526 bp, 39 predicted proteins | sample YelNatPaOPGAMG01_FD_67568 | JGI IMG/M metagenome (GOLD analysis project Ga0078972, IMG submission 67568) | Hot spring thermophilic microbial communities from Obsidian Pool, Yellowstone National Park, USA - OP-RAMG-01 (SPADES assembly) (version 2) | ecosystem: Environmental > Aquatic > Thermal...
GGGAATTCATCATATGTCTTTATCTTTCCCTTGTTCATTAGCACTTCCCTTGCCATGAGGTAATAGACAAGTGCAAGTGCCTTCCTTCCCTTGTTATTTGTTGGTATTACGAGATCCACATATGAGATCCTGTTATTGGCATCACAGAGTGCAACAATGGGTACACCAATCTTAACTGCCTCCTTCATTGGCTGCTCATCTGTAATAGGATCGTTTACAACAAGTACATCAATCTCCGTATAGTTTGGAAGGTTTGGGTTGGTCAATGTACCTGGAATGAATCTCCCCACTATGTATTTTGCACCTGTTGCATTTGCAAACATCTTTGTCGGTTGCTGGGCATACTGTCTCTGTGCTACTAGAAGAACCTTATCCATATCGAACCTTGAAATGAACTTTGATGCAATCCTGAGCCTTTCATCGGTCTTTGCAATGTCCAGTATATTCAGGCCGTCGGAACGGACCTTGAATATGAAAGGTATCATCTGCCTAGATTTGACCTGTGTTCCTATCTGTACACCTGCCTTAAGGTACTCTTCCTCAGAAACAAGCAATTCTACCATCCTTATTCCTCCATCTCTTCCTCTATCCTTATTAGTTGATTTAACTTTGTTGTCCTTTCACCGCCCACTGTGCCTGTCTTTATATAGTCCCCATTCAGACCCACGGCAATATCGGCCAGGGCCGAGTCCTCTGTTTCACCGCTCCTGTGGGAGAAAACGGTTGCATATCCAGATTCCTTTGCAAAGTTTACTGTTTTAATAAAATCTGTTAACGTGCCAATCTGGTTTGGCTTTAATAGTATTGCATTTGCAGCATTCATCTCAACACCTTTTTTAAATCTCTCGATGTTTGTTACAAATATATCATCGCCCACTACGAGGCATTTTGATCCAATAATCTCAGTCAACCTTGCAAAACCCTCATAGTCGTTCTCCTCTAATGGATCCTCCACAATAAACAGGCCATATTTTTCAACAAGGCTTGACACATATTCAATCTGTTCATCTGGAGAAAGTTCCCTATCCTTGTACCTGTACTTTCCATTTATGTAGAAGGAGGATGCTGCAAAATCAACTGCTGGATAAATTCTATATCCTGTGGAATTCTTGAATTCATCAATGACATCCACAAGTATCTGGAACGCCTCTTCATCCTTTATTGATGCTACCCAGGCCTTCTCATCCCCCATGCCTATGGATACACCGGGAAGCTTTTCCTTAAGCTTCTTTCCTATTGCCTTATGTATCTCCGCATTTGTGAAAATTGAGTTTTTAACGTTATCCGCCTGTGTAAGAACAAGGAACTCTTGTATTGTTGTTCCATTTATTGCATGTTTCCCTCCACCTATTACATTTCCCAGGGGATAGGGTATCTTAAATGAATTTATACCTCCTATGTACCTGTAGAGTGGTATTCCGAGATAGTCTGCTGCAGCCTTTGCTACGGCTATGGATGTGGCTACCGCAACATTTCCGCCTATGTTTGAAAAATTCTCGCTTCCATCCACCTCATGCAAAATAGAATCTATTCCTCTCTGGTCAAGAACATCAAGACCTATTAATTCTGGCATCACCTTTTCCTTGAATACCCTAATTGCCTCATCCACACCCTTCGGTGGATAATCCTTTACCTCGTGTGATCCTTTACTAGCACCCGCAGGGGCTATTGCGCTACCAAATGCCCCTGAGATGGTAATAACATCCACCTCTACGGTGGGATTACCCCTTGAATCGAGTAATTTCCTTATGCTCAAACTATCAATAATACTCATGTTTTCACCTTATGACCATCATTTATTTAAATCCTTTTTATATTTTATTGCTGCTTGAGCCGCAGCCAGCCTTGCTATTGGTATCCTGTATGGTGAGGCAGAAACATAATCAAGACCGATTATATGGCAAAATTCTATGGACGATGGCTCACCACCATGTTCTCCACATATTCCAAGTTCCAGGTTTGGATTACCCTTTCTTCCCTTCTCTTTTGCTATCTTCATCAGTTCACCAACACCTTCCCTATCAAGTATCTCAAATGGATTGTCCTTCAAAACACCCAGTTCAAGGTACCTGTTCATAAATATTGCCTCAACATCGTCCCTTGAAAATCCGTAGGTCATTTGTGTAAGATCGTTTGTGCCAAAGGAGAAGAAATCAACATGCCTTGCTATCTTGTCAGCTACCAATGCACCCCTGGGTACCTCAAGCATTGTACCAAACATGTATTTTATTCTACCCTTTGATTCCTCTTCTGCAATTGGTATAAGCCTTTCCCTGAGTATCCTTATCTCACCCTCAATTCCTACCAGGGGTATCATTATCTCTGGTATCACGTTCTTTCCCTCTTCCTTCACCTTTACAGCAGCCCTTATTATTGCCCTCACCTGCATCTCATATATCTCTGGATATATTATACCCACCCTGCATCCCCTGAAGCCTATCATTGGATTGAATTCCTCAAGGGCCATTACTGTCTTTAATATCCTTTCCTTTTCATTTATTTCTTCCATTATTGAATCCATTTCCTTTAGTGATTTTGATTCCTTAAGCTTCATTTTTAATTCGTTAATATCATTTACCAGCTCTAAATGCTTTGGCAGGAACTCGTGGAGGGGTGGATCAAGAAGCCTGATTATAACTGGGAAGCCGTCCATTATCCTGAAGAATTCAATAAAGTCCCTTGTTTGCATATCCAGTAAGCGGTTAAGGTGTTCTATCCTTTCCTCCTTTGTTTTGCTCATAATCATTGCCTGCATTATAGGTAGCCTGTCAGACCCTAGAAACATCCTTTCTGTCCTGGCAAGACCAATGCCCTCTGCACCAAAATCCCTTGCGATTGCTGCCTCCTCTGGAGTATTTGCATTTGCCCTAATACCCAGTTTCCTTACCTCATCACAGTATCCAAGAAATTCCTTAAGCTCAGGGGAAAGACCAGGTATTGTTACAGGAACTGCACCAAGATATACAGAGCCAGTTGTACCATCAACTGTGATAACATCTAGCTCCTTTACAGTAAAGCCCCTTGATTGGAAAAGCCTTGCCTTCATATCTATCTTTACCTCCTCTGAACCTACAACAGCAGGCTTTCCCATGGCCCTTGCCACCACCGCTGCGTGAGAGGTCATACCTCCCCTCGATGTTAGAACACCCTGGGCCACAGCAATGCCATGAACATCATCCGCCATTGTCTCCGGCCTAACAAGTACTACCTTCTCACCCTTCTGTGATAGAATTACGGCAGTATCCGGGTCGAAGACCACCTTGCCTATGCCTGCACCGGGTGAGGCGGCAAGACCCTTTGCAATTAGTGTCTTAGTTACCTTTTCATCCACCTGTGGATGAAGAAGCTGATCTATCTGAGCAGGATCCACCCTCATTATCATCTCTTCCTTGTCTAGTATCCCCTCATGATAAAAATCAACAGCGATCTTTACCGCAGCCCTTGCATTCCTCTTTGCATTCCTTGTCTGTAGCAAATAGAATTTTCCCTTTTCTATTGTAAACTCAATGTCCTGAACATCCTTGTAGTGCTTTTCAAGTATTTCTGCACTCCTTACAAGCTCCCTGTATGCATCTGGAATCTCCTTTTCAAGCTCTGCAATAGGCTTGGGCGTTCTTATCCCTGCAACAACATCTTCACCCTGGGCATTTGTCAGATATTCACCAAACAAAACCTTCTCACCTGTACTAGGATTCCTTGTAAATGCAACACCGGTTGCAGAATCAGGACCCATGTTCCCAAAGACCATCATAACCACGCTTACGGCTGTACCAAGGTCCTCAGGAATGTTGTTTAGTTTCCTATATACCTTTGCCCTCTCATTGTTCCAGGATTCAAAGACCGCCTTAACTGAGAGCTCTAACTGCTTATATGGATCCTGTGGAAATTCCTTTCCATTATTTTTTATTATATTCTTAAATTTTTCAACTAACTCCTTAAGTGCATTAGTATCAAGATCCACATCGTTCTTTGCATTATATTTCTTCTTTATTTCGTCCATTGCATTCTCAAAATTCTCACCAGGAACATTCAGTACAATCCTTCCAAACATTTGAATTAACCTTCTGTAGGAATCGTAGGCAAACCTCTCATTGTTGGTTTTTTTTGCAAGACCCTTTACTGTTTTATCATTCAATCCCACATTTAAAACTGTATCGAGCATCCCTGGCATTGACACAGGGGCTCCAGATCTTACTGATACAAGAAGAGGATTTTTTTCATCCCCAAACTTTTTGCCTGTTTTTTCCTCAAGTTTTCGCATGGAATCAATAATCTGATCCCATAAACCCTCTGGAAATTTACCATTTTTAACATAATCCTTACATGCCTGTGTTGTTATTGTAAAGCCCGGAGGGACTGAAAGACCTATGTTTGTCATTTCTGCGAGACCTGCACCCTTGCCACCTAAAAGATCCTTCATATCCTTGCTGCCTTCCTCGAAAAAATAAATATATTTCATGGTACCACCTTTAATTGTATATTGTTTAATAATAAATATAATTTTTCATTTTTGATTTTTTTTAAGATTTATAAAAAAACATTTATTTTTTTTAATACTTACAAAAAATTAATTAACTTGAAGATTTAATAATACCCGGTGATGTGAAATGGTGGAAACATGGCTGAAGTTCTTCACGGAGGACATTAAAAATGATATGGAAAAGATCCTAGCTGAGAGGAGGAAGGGATTCTTTGAATCCATAATGCCACCCATAGATATTGTGGAAATAGATGGAAACCTTGTCATTACTGCTGATCTTCCAGGCCTAAAAAAGGAGGACATTAATGTTGAGATCAGCTCTGCATATTTGAAGATACAGGTAAATAGAAAAATAGACTATGGGGAAAAGGCACTTGTTCATGTAAGGCAGAGACCTGAAAGATTCTACAAGAGGATTTTACTCCCTGTCAATGTGGATGAGGAGAAGGCCTCTTCCAAATATGAGAATGGAGTACTTACAGTAACAGTACCGATTGGAAAGGCAGCCAAGGTAAAGGTGGATTAATCATTTCAAATAGAAATAAATGAAAAGTGCAATTGATAGGGCAAAGCCTATTAAAGAGATAAATGGATGATTAATAGCAAGTACAGCACTTCCAACGAATATTGATCCAGGAATGATGTACTCGTAACCCTTCTCCTTTTCATATTTTGTATAGTTTGATTGCATATCAAGATAATCGTTCATTTTAGGAATTAACCTCATTAGTGTTCTATAATTTGTCATTATAGTTTCTAGTTCGGTTGATAAAGTACTAACTACTAGCTCCCTTCTCATCCCTGGGGAATCCAAAATTTTGCCTATTGAGTTTAACATATTAAATTCAGGATCCAAAGTAAGTGCCACACCCTCCATCAAAACGTACATTCTTATAAAGAGTGCAAGGTTATCTGGAAGTCTGAATGGGAATTCATAAAATATCTTGTTTGCAAAATTTACAAGCTCCCTTACCTCATATTCGCTTACCTTTTCACCCTCGAGAGATCTCAGGGCGAGTACAATACCCTTTTTTATAACATACCTGTCGGCATATGGATCTAGGGCGTCAAGCCTTATCATTGCATCTATTATTCTGTCCGCATCCCTGGAGATAAGTGCATTGTAAAGCATAAAGAGATTTCTTCTTGTTTTTTTATCTAATCTTCCCACCATTCCAAAATCGTAGAGTATTAGATGCCCGTTTTCATCCACATATATGTTCCCAGGGTGTGGATCTGCATGAAATACATTATCCTTTATCACCATAGTTGTAAATACCTCCACCACCCTGCTTGCAAGAGATTTTAGGTCAAATCCCTTCTCCTTAAGCTTCTCCACATCTGTTATTTTAATGCCAGGAATGTACTCCATTGGTAATACCTTTTCCCTCACAAGCTCCATATATATACCGGGTATTCTGAGGTCCTTTTCCCTGGAATATAGATTTTCAGATATTTCAAGAAGATTATTAGCCTCCTTTCTATAGTCCATTTCATCGTAAATACTCTTTTCAAATGCCGATAAAACCCTCTGTGCCATGAAATAAAAATCCTCACCCATCATTGTCTTCAGCATAATTCTCATACTTTTTAATGCACCAAGATCAAGTTCCACCCTTTTCCTTATCCCCGGTCTTAAAACCTTCACCACTATTGTCTTGCCACCCAATTTGGCCATATGAACCTGACCAAGGCTCGCGGAAAATATGGGCCTTTCCTCAAAGTATTCAAAAACATCATTCAATGGCCTTCCATATTCCTCCTCTATCTCCCTTTTTATTTCCTCAAAGGGTGCTGGTGGTACAATGTCCTGAAGTTCAGACATCTTGTCTATATACTCCTGCGGGAACATATCCCCTCTAGAAGATAAAATCTGTCCAAGTTTTATGAATGTAGGACCAAGCTTATAAAAAAGTTTTACATTTTTTTCAGCGAGCTCCCTTACCTTATCACTCTTTCCCCTCTTTGCATACTTATTTACTCTCCTTAATATTAGCAGGAATTTTAAAACAGAGATGTAAATTTTTCTCTTATGCGCTCTTATCTCGGATCTTGATACGCTCATGAAAATCTCTAAAAACAATTTATTATTTAATTTATTTGAAATTGTTCCTTTAAATTGATAATTCTATTTTAAATAAGAAAAGCGTAAATAAGATTTAGGCATAGCACAATCCATGGAGGTAAAATTTCTATGTTCCGATTCTCAGGGTGTAAGATCCATGGCCCTTTTTATAGATTCTGGAATAAGGATATCCATAGATCCATCTGCTTCCCTTGGACCATATAGATATGGATTAAGACCAACGGAGGTAGAATATAAAAAACTAATGGAATGTAAAAAGAAAATAAGGAAAATTGCTAAAGAAAGTGATGTAATAATTATAACACATTATCACTATGACCATTATGATCCAGAGGAGGATTTTTATGATAGAAGATTAATTATAAAGGACCCGGTAAACAACATAAATAGAAGCCAGAAAATCAGGGCAGATTATTTTATAAATAAAATAAAAAATTATGAGATTGCAGATTCAATGGTTTATGACATCTCAGGTACCTCCATAAAGTTTTCACCACCCTTTCACCATGGAAATGAGAAATCCAGGCTTGGTTATGTGGTTTCTGTAGTTGTTGAAAAGAATAAGAAAATATTGTTCACATCTGATGTGGAGGGACCTATAGTAGAATCAGTTGCAGAATATATAATTAAGGAAAACCCGGATATTGTAATAATAGATGGCCCTCCCACCTATTTCCTCGGTTACAAGTTTTCCCAAATAGATCTTGAAAGGAGCATTGAAAACCTCAAAAAAATATCTAGGGAGATTGATAAGGTGGTCCTTGATCACCATCTTCTAAGGGATCTTAATTACAGGGAAAGGTTGAGCGATGTTTACAAAAGGGGTAACGTTTTTACCTATGCTGAAATGAACGGTGAAGAAATAAACATGCTTGAGGCTCACAGAAAGGACCTTTATAAGCAGGGCTATAAGGAGATTGAGTTAGAGTTTGAAGAATAGAATTCGAATCTTTTAAATATTGTATTTCCATATAGAAATTAACTTAAAGAGGTAGATCCCATGGAGAAGATAAAGGCAGATTTATTGATACTTGGTGCAGGCCTGGCGGGATTGAGGGCAGCAATCTCTGCTGCCGAAACAGATAAAAACATAAAAATTGCAGTAATTTCAAAGCTATTTTTCCTGAGATCGCACTCAGTAGCTGCAGAAGGTGGTACTGCAGCAGTGCTTTATGAGGGAGATAGCTATGATCTCCATGCCTATGATACAATAAAGGGCAGTGACTACCTTGCCGATCAGGATGCTGTTGAATTGTTTGTAAGGACGATGCCTAAGGAGATACTCGATCTTGACCACTGGGGTTGCCCATGGAGCAGGTTCCCAGACGGGAGGATTGCCCAGAGACCCTTTGGTGGCCATAGCTTCCCTAGGGCAACATATGCCGCAGACAGGACAGGTTTTCATGCACTACATACCCTTTATGAAAGGATGCTAGTTTATGAAAACATAGAAAGGTACCAAGAATACTTTGTAACTTCTTTTATAATTAATAAGGAAGGCTTTTCAGGCCTTACAGCAATAAACATGAAAAACGGGGAGTTCGTTCTTTTCCAGGGAAAGGCATTAATCATTGCAACGGGGGGCCTGGGTAGACTATATTCATTTACCACCTACTCGCATACTGTTACAGGTGATGGTGCTGCAATGGCACTCAAGGCTGGAATGCAGCTAAAGGATATGGAGTTCATTCAATTCCATCCAACAGGTATTGTTCCATCGGGTATACTAATCACTGAGGGTGCCAGGGGCGAGGGAGGATATCTTTTAAACAACAAGAACGAGAGGTTCATGCAAAGATATGCACCCCAGAAGATGGAGCTAGCTCCTAGGGATGTGGTTTCAAGGTCAATGATGTGGGAGATACAGGAAGGGAGAGGCTTTACGGGCCCCTGGGGACCATATTTATTACTTGATCTAAGGCACCTGGGTGATGAAAAAATAAAGGAGAGGCTTCCTGCTATAAGGGACATTGCCCTGAAATTTAATGGAATTGATCCAAAGGATGAGCCTCTTCCAGTAAGACCTGCTGCACACTATACCATGGGTGGAATACATGCTGATAATGATACACAAACGCCTGTGAAGGGCGTATTCACTGCTGGTGAGGCCTCTTGCATAAGCATTCATGGTGCAAACAGGCTAGGGTCAAACTCAACTGCCGAATGCCTTGTTTTTGGTGATATATCTGGAAGAAATGCGGCTTTATATGTAAAGGATGCAAAGATGAACGATATTGACATGGATAAGGTAAAGGCAGAGGAGAATAGGATTTATGTTGATGCATTTAAGGAGAGGGGAAGTGAGACAGTACCAATGCTTAGAAGGGAACTAAACAATACCATGCAGGAGAAGGTGGGTATATTCAGGAACGAAAAGGATCTCATGGATGCTCTAAAGACAGTAAAATCCCTCCAGGAGAGGTTCAGGAATGTTTACGTGGAGGACAAGGTAATGGAATATAATACAAATTTATTCACATACCTGGAGCTTGATAATCTTCTTGAGGTGGCGGAGGTGGTGATCCTTGGTGCCATTGCAAGGAAAGAGAGTAGGGGTGCTCACTACAGGACAGACTATCCAAAGAGGGATGATGTTAATTGGATGAAGCACACAATAGCACAGAAGGTAAATGGAGAAGTAGTTCTTAGTTACATACCCGTAAGGACGACTAAATGGAAGCCAGAGGAGAGGAAGTACTGAGGTGATCCCATGGATAAGGTAATATTTAGGATAAAGAAGGGTACTCCCGAGAAATGGGAGTACAAGGAGTATGAGGTACCGGTGGAGAATGGAACAACAATACTCGATGCCCTTTATTACATAAGGGATAATATTGATAGAACACTTTCCTTCAGGGCATCATGCAGGATGGAGGTATGCGGGTCATGTGCAATAATGGTGAACAACTTCCCCAGGACCGCATGTTCAACGCAGATAAAGACTATAGGAAAGAAGGTAATTACACTTGAACCCCTTGCTGGCTATAAATGGATAAGGGATCTTGTTGTTGACTTTGATGAATTCTTTAAAAAGCACGAGAGTGTTAAGCCTTACCTTGTTAGGAAGGACAATCCAGAGGGCCAGCTCTTGCAATCTCCAGAGCAGCTTGCAAAGTATAAACAGTTCACATTATGCATAAAATGTGGCGCATGCTTAGCTGCATGTCCAGTTGCAGTGAGCGATCCTTTCTATTTAGGGCCTGCAGCCCTTGCAGCAGCCTACAGGTTCAATGCGGACAGCAGGGACCAGGGTAAGAACCTCAGGCTTGCCGTTGTTAGCGATGCCGAGGGCTGTTGGAGATGCCATTTCTCATCAGAATGCTCTGAGGCATGTCCAAAGGACATAGATCCTGCTGGAGCAATACAAAAACTGAAGGTACAGGCTGCAGGTTACGAATTAAAGAGATTTTTCCATCTGGGGGTGAAGGATTGAATGTCCTTTAAGGATTCATTAAACTGGATAAATATAAAGGGAAGACATCTACAGAGTGGTATCGCGTTTATTCTCCACAGGCTAACAGGCCTTGTAATTCTTCTATACCTCTATATGCATCTTGGTGCTCTTTCACAGCTTTTAAATGGTGGTATTGCATACAAGAATTTTCTTAGCACTGTTGAATCACCGCCATTTGTTGCCCTTGACATTTTACTCTTCCTTGTTATTTTTTACCATGGCGCAAATGGTATAAGGCTTGTTGTCCAGGAGTTCGGCATTGGTACAAGGAGAAGAAAGCTATTCTTCTGGATAATGATGGTCCTTGGTCTTATAGGCTGGTTACTCCTAACCTACATTGTTGCATCAAGCTTTATAGGGGGTGCATAAATGGCATTCAATGAGAGTGTAAAGAAAACCATGGAGCCACTTGCCTGGCTATTCCAGATGATTACAGCAATCTTTATGGTATTCTTCCTTGGCGTTCACCTTATAATTGCTCATGCATATGGAATAAACAACATACTATTCCAGAAAATACTTGAGAGACTACAGGATCCCTGGTGGCAGGCATTCTATATAGTATTCATAATTTCAGTGACCTACCATGCCCTTAATGGCCTCAGGGGAATAATACTGGACATGGGTGTGAAGAGGATCAGGTTATTAAACATAATATTCTGGATAGTGGCCATAGTAACTATAATATATGCAGTCTGGCTCCTGTTCGGAATAATAGCAACAGCACATCCGGTATGAAAAGGGAAACACTGGATATACTTAGATGTCCAGTATGCCTGGGTGAATTCTCCCTTGAGATAATAGAGGGAGGGGAGGAGATAACAAGAGGAATACTAACATGCAAGAATTGTGGAAGAAGGTATAGGATTGAGGAAGGCATACCTATGCTCCTCCCTGAGCTTGCAGAGGGTGGAAAAAATGATTGAGGATATTGTAATCTCAATGAAGGATGATATGGTAAAGACACTTATGGAAATGATACCCATAGTGGCAATAAGCCCAGAATCTGGTGGGAAGGGTGAGCTAGACAGGGCCAATTTTCTTGAGGGAAAGTTAAGGGAGATTGGTCCAGATGTTCTAGAAAGAGTTGACGCAAGGGATGATAAGGGTTTCATAAGGCCAAATATTATAGCAAAGATATTTGGTGAAAATAGGGATAAAACGATATGGATAGTTGCACATATGGACACTGTGCCAGAGGGTGATAGATCACTCTGGGATGGTGATCCCTTCAAGCCCTACATCAAAGATGGAAAGATCTATGGCAGGGGAAGTGAAGACAATGGTCAATCCCTTGTTGGTGCCCTTTATGCCTTCAAGGCAGTGAAGGTATCTGGGGTAAGACCAAAGAACTCCATAGGTATTATCCTTGTATCCGATGAAGAGATGGGTAGCAGATATGGTCTTGATTACGTTGTTAATAATTACAAGTTTGGAGAAAAGGATGAATTCCTTGTCCCAGATTCGGGGAATGAAAATGGGAGTGAGATAGAGATATCCGAGAAGGGAATTCTTTGGTTCTCAATCACAGTTAATGGTAAGCAGGGCCATGCGTCCAGGCCCGATTTAAGTTTAAATGCGCATAGGATTGCATTGGATCTTGCATCTAGGATAGACAAAAGGTTACATGAAAAATATGATAGGAAAGATGAAATATTCATACCACCATATTCCACATTCGAACCCACAAAGAGGGAAGCGAACGTACAGAATATAAACACTATTCCAGGTAAGGATGTTTTCTATTTTGATTGCAGGATCCTTCCAGCATATTCTATAGATGATGTCATAGACGATGTAAAGAAGATTTGTTCTAGGGTGGAGAAGAGAACTGGTGCAAAAATAGATTTCACAGTTGTTCAGAGGGCAGACAGTGCAGGCACCACCGACATCAACTCTGAGATAGTACAAAAATTGTTAAATGTACTGAGGGAAAAAAGGGGGATAGAGCCTAAATTAATAGGCATTGGAGGAGGAACTTGCGCTGCAATACTTAGAAGGAAGGGTTTCCCTGCAGTAGTATGGTCAACCCTTGACCCTGTGGAACACAGTCCAAACGAATATTGCAAAATAGAGAACCTTGTAAACGATGCCGTTGTATTTGCTATCATTTACACTCTCTAAACATTCTCCATAAAGGAAATTACCTCATTAACATCAAAGGATAATATCTTACCACATTCCATTAATATCTTTCCATCCACTATTGTGTGTGTAACGTTCATTCCTTTTAATCCATAGACAATGTTTGGAACAACATTCTCCTTCTTCAGTGGAATGCCTGAAGGGAATGGATCCACAATAATTATATCTGCTAACTTTCCCTCCTCTATTGATCCAAATAGTGAAGACATCTTGAGCGCCTTTGCACCATTTATTGTTGCAAAATCAAGTATTGCCTGTGATGAAAGTACTGATGCGTCCCATCTCTCATTCTTGTGCATAAGACCTGTGGTCTTCATTACATCAAACATGTCAAGGTTGTTATTTGTTACAGAACTGTCAGTGCCAAGGGTAACGTTAACATTCTTATTTACCATCTCTGGTACGGGCGCTTCACCACCTGTGCCAAGCTTCATATTGCTAACAGGGTTGTGGGAGACACTCACTCCTGCCTGGGAAAGATAATCTATCTCCCTTATCGTTAGCCATACCGTATGCGCTGCAACAAGGTTATTATTGAGGAAACCTATTTCCTTTAAGTGTTCAACGGGCCTTTTGTTCTTTTTCTTTAGATAATCATATACCTCTTTCCTTGTTTCAGATAGGTGCATATGCTCTATTACTCCATACCTTTCAGCTATTTCCTTCCCCTTCATAAGTGTCTCGTCAGAGCAGACATATACACCCTGGAAGCCTATGGAAGGTATTATCCTCTCCTTACCCCTGTGTGAGGATATGAATTCCTCAGCATTTTTCAATGGATCACCCCTTTGTGTTGTGAATTCCCTGTCTAAGGTCACCCATGAAAGGAATCCCCGAAGCCCCGATCTTTCCACAGCCTTGGCTATTATATGTTCATCATAGTAAAGATCGAGAAAGGATGTAGTTCCTGTCCTTATCATCTCTGCCATGGAGAGTAGAGATGAATAATATATGTCATCCTCCTTCCTCTTTGCATCAAGCTGGAATGTTCTCTCAAGAAACTTGTCGAGCTGAAGATCCTCCACCGCTCCCCTGAACATGCTCATTCCAACGTGTGTATGCGTATTTATCAGTCCTGGCATAACTATTTTATTCCTTGCATCTATTACATAATCTGCCTCGTGTGGTATGTTCTTATTTATCTCAGTTATAAAATTCCCCTCAATGTAAACATCTGCATTAATGATCTTCCTTTCTATATTCTGTGTTATAACCAGGCCATTCTTAATGAGAATACTCATAATTATAAATAAGATAAATTCATCTATATTTTATTTTCTATTGCAGAATCATAATTTATATAGAAATAATGCATACCTGAATTCTCTCAGGGTGAAAGAATGGAAAGGATAGTGATTGCAGTAGGTGGAAATGCATTACTAAGACCTGGAGATAAGGGAACGGCAGATGACCAGTTCAAGAGATCAAGGGAGACCGCAGAAAGCATTTCATGGATCTTCGAGGGAAGGGAGGTAGCACTCACGCATGGGAACGGGCCACAGGTGGGTGCAATACTTCTTCAGAATGAGCAAGCAAAGGACATTGTACCACCAATGCCTCTGGATGTGTGCGGGGCAGAGTCACAGGGCATGATAGGTTATATGCTGGAGCAGAGCTTTAACAATGTTTTAAAAAACAGGGGAATAAACAGGGAAATAGTGACAATACTTACTAGGGTGGAGGTGGATGAGAACGACCCTGCATTCAAGAACCCTACCAAGCCCATAGGACCCTTTTACACAAGATACCAGGCACAGGAGTTAATAAGGGAAAAGGGATGGAGGATGATAGAGGATTCAGGAAGGGGATGGAGGAGAGTTGTTCCATCACCAGATCCTAAGAAAATTGTTGAAAGAGAGGCTGTATTAAATCTATTACATATTTCCTTGGCCCTTTCAAGCACCTCTGATGGAATACCTGCCATTGCCGCCACTTCTATTCCATAGCTCTCATTAATACCTCCCCTCTTCACCTTTCTTGTGAAAACGAGCCTTCCATTCTCTTCAACAACAGGCATATGGAAATTCTTTACACCCTCTAGGTGTTTCTCAAGTTCTATGAGCTGATGATAATGTGTTGCGAATATTGTCTTTGCACCTATCCTGTTGTGTATATATTCAACAGAGGCCCAGGCTATACTCAATCCATCAAATGTGCTCGTTCCCCTGCCAATCTCATCAAGTATTATAAAGCTCCTTTTTGTGGCATTGTTGAGTATGTTTGCAAGCTCCACCATCTCGTTTAAAAATGTGCTTCTTCCCCTCAATATATCATCGCTAGCACCTATCCTGGTAAAGATTCTATCCACTATACCTATTCTCGCATACTCCGCTGGAACAAAACTGCCTATCTGTGCCATTATGATTATTAGGGCTATCTGCCTCATATATGTACTTTTCCCAGACATGTTTGGCCCTGTTAAAATAATAAACCTGTTCCCTGAAGTATCAAGATAGGCATCATTTGGAATAAAATTCCCCTGGATCTCCAGGACTGGATGCCTACCATTTTTTATTTCTATCTCTGTTGAATCATCCACAACAGGGATTGTATATCCCCTTTTTGCTGCAATTTCAGCCATGGTGACATAGAAATCAAGCTCTCCAATTGCGTTTGCATTAGCCCTCACATCACCCATTTTTGAAATTTCTTCAAGAAGTTTCCTGTATACCTCTTCCTCCCTTGACTCTATGTTTACCCTTGCATCTGCAACACTGTACTCAAGGTTTTGTAGATCCTGTGTAGTATACCTCTCAGCATTCTTTAATGTCTGCTTCCTGATAAAATATGTAGGGACCCTTGATACCTGTGATTTTGGTACCTCTATATAGTATCCAAAAACATCGTTGTAACCCACCCTGAGATTCTTTATTCCAGTTGATAAAGATTCCCTCCTCTCGATCTCCTGTATCATCTTCTCCTTTTCAGATATTATTCTCCTGTAGTTATCAAGAACCTGGTCGTAGCCCTCCTTTATTCTATATGTTGTGAAATCCTCATTTATTGCCTTCTCTATCTTTTCAGCTATTTCCTTCATTGAACCTATCCTTTTCCTCAGTTCCTCAACACCATTTATAGATGAAAGGATATTTATTATCTCTTCTATGGTGGCAGAGGACCTTTTTAGTGAAATAAGGTCCTGGGGTGTGGCCCTTCCAGCCTCCACCCTTGACCATATCCTTTCTATGTCAGGAAGCTTTTTTAGATACTCGATGAGCGAGATCCTTGAGATGGTATCCTTAAAAAATATATTCACAAAATCTAATCTTTCCCTTATTGCTGATGCGTCTATTGAGGGATGGTAAAGGTATCTCCTAAGTATCCTGCTTCCCATCCTTGTGTTACAGGAATCAAGTATGCCAAGTAATGAATTTTTTTCCTCACCCCTGATATCACTGAATATCTCAAGGTTTTTCATTGTTGTATCATCCATGATGAGGTAGTCGCCTGTCCTGTATATCCTCAGGTCTCCAAGGGACCTGAAGGCATCGGGATTTGTTTTTTCAAGATATTTCAAAAGCGCTCCAGATGCAATAAGTAACTGCTCGTTATCAATATTCCCGAGGGGGAAATGCCTCTTCAGGATCTCTGCTGATTCAAACCTGTCCACATTTTCTATATTATAGGGTATACCCTTTTGCTCGAGTATATTTTTAAGCTCTCCTGGTAAATTATTTGCTACTACCACCTCCCTCGGATTTATCTTCTGCATCTCTGAGATTGTACTTTCTAGAGGATCTTCGGTAAACCATGTACCCCTGAATTCACCCGTTGAAACATCTGCAAATACTATTGCTGCATTATTTTCTATGCTTATTGAACAAATGTAGTTTGTCACAGATGTAAGGAGCTCCTCCTCATATACGGTCCCTGCAGTGAAAACCCTAACAACATCCCTCTTTACTATCCCCCTGGCATACCTGGGGTCTTCAAGCTGTTCACATAGTGCCACCTTATATCCCTTGTTTACAAGTTTACCTATGTATGAATAAAGTGCGTGGTAGGGTATTCCCGCCATAGGTATATTCTCCCTTTCCCTGTTCCTAGATGTTAAAACTATGTTTAGCTCCCTTGAAACTACCCTGGCATCATCCCCGAATGTCTCGTAAAAATCACCTACCCTGTAAAAGAGTATCATATCCTTGTATTTTTTCTTAATTTCGTAGTACTGTTTCATCAATGGTGTTTCCATCTTGATACAATAAAAAACGGCCAGGTTAAAAATATTTTCCAGGTTTTGGTCTTAGTAGGAATCGAATCTAAGGATCTTACTTAACATTATCTGCTCACAATCTTTCTACTTGATTATTGTTTCACTTAACTGATTTTTAGCCATTCTCAGAAATAGGTAATAGATTTAAGTGGAAGCATTAGAAAAATATTATTTAAAATATAAATATAAGTATTTCTATCAAAATTGAGGGATTATAAATGGAATAGAAAAGGTACATTAATTAAAATAAATCTTGGTATTTAATTAGCTCGATCAATAGAATAAATTTCAGAGAGAATTTAATTATGAAATTCTTGTTATGCAACATTCATATAATAAATAAAAAATATAATAAATTATTTTTTATAAAGGATTTATACTAGGCTTTTAAAAGAAAAAATTTATTTAATATTTTATCCATGTTTAATTAGGGTGGAAAAGAATGAAAGAGATAAGGGTGAAAGAGTTGATGTCCAGATCCCCTATGATACTTGACATAGACACTGATGTTTCTTCAGCTGTAAAAAAGATGGTACAGAAGGGCATTAGTACAATAATAGTAGCAAAGGATGGAATTCCAGTGGGTATAGTAACGGACAGGGACCTTGTTGTGAAGGTGGTGGCAAGGGATATAAATCCCTCAGAGATAAAACTAGGTGACATAATGTCCACACCTATGGTGGTGATTGATGAGAATGAGAAACTCGAGGTTGCTGCCAGGATGATGAACAGGAAGAAGATAAGAAAGCTGCCGGTGGTGAGCGGAGATTCAATTGTAGGTCTTCTTTCTGAGAATGATATTGTAAAGATTTCACCAGATCTTCTATTCATAGCTGAAGAAAAATCGAAGGAATATACTGAAGAGGAGAAGGAAAAGGAGGCATATGCAGGATTGTGCGATGTGTGCGGAAGATTTTCCACCCATCTTGTTTTCTATAAAAATATGTATGTATGTCCAAAATGTTTGGAAACTATGTGAGGTGATTTTATGAAAATTACATGGTATGGACATTCTGCAGTAATGATAGATGATGGTGTCAAGATACTCATAGATCCGTTCATTGAAGGTAATCCATTATCGCCAGTAAAGCCCTCTGACTTGCATCCTGACCTAATCCTAGTTACCCACGGTCATGGAGATCATCTTGGTAATACAATGGAAATAGCAAAGGAAAACAACATAAGTGTTGTTGCAATATACGAGCTTGCTGAGTACCTATCATCAAAGGGTGTAAATGCCATTGGAATGAACTATTCCGGAACCTTTGAATTCAAGGGTAAAGAGATTACAATGGTCTATGCTTTACATACATCAGGAATAAGCTCTGACAATTTTGAACATTCTGGAGGCCTTCCCTGCGGTTTTATTATAAAGGGAAGTAAAACTGTTTACCATGCAGGGGATACGGGCATATTCGGTGATATGAAGCTTATAGGTGATCTATATTCTCCTGATATATCTCTACTACCAATTGGAGGATTTTTCACAATGGGAATAAGGGAGGCATCACTTGCGGCAAAGATGCTCAAAACAAAGACAGTAATACCAATACATTATAATACGTTCGATGTGATAAGACAGGATCCTGAAAAGTTGAAGAATGAATTAAAGGGGATTGCCGAGGTGGTGATACTTAAACCTGGGGAGACAAGAGAATTTTAAGAATAAAATACACAATCACTGCAAGGTAAGAAAAAGATTCTATTAAACCAATAGTTTTTATTTTTTTAATTTTAAAGTAAAAAAGTCTTATCAATGAAACTAGAAATATTGGATAGCCAAAGATGATTAAAAATGCAGGCAAAATATTATACAAGGATAATGTAAAGTTCCCTTTTATATAGGAACTCACACCGAACTGTGCACCGTAAAGATAGATAAGAATGAAAAATGGAATTAGGGTTTCAAGGCCCAAAAATTTGAGGGAAAAAAATAGAAGTAATATTTCCCCTGAGAGACCAAAAAGTGTTACAAGGTATGTGCTTATTCTTCTTTGCCTGAGAAAATATGAGATGAGAAATAAAGTATATGGAATTAATACAAAAAAGTAAAGAAAAATTGAGATTAGAGAAAATAATACTATTATTGATAGAAAAAATAGAGTGATTTTATCAAACTCGAAAAAATTTCTATCGAATATTGAAATACCAAGGAATGCAGGCACCCAAAAAATTAAACCTTTATAATCTTTATTTATATAAGAATAAAAAAGAAATAGAACAAATGTGAGGGTAAGTGTTACCCAACCGCCATACTCCCTTGATAACCTAATCCTTTTCATTATCCCTGAAATTAATTTTCACTAATTAATTTTTTTAAAGATATCAAAAAATTATAAAATCTTAAGGAAAAATTACTTGAACCATAAAAATATATGAAAAAATTCATATTAAAAATACACATAACCCCCTTGATGGCAAAAATTTTTGTTTATAACCTTAAACTTCCATTAAAAATACCATTTGAAACTAGTTTTGGAGTTCAAAATGAAAGAGATGTGCTACTTTTCAGATATTCTGGTGATGTGGAGGCATGGGGTGAAAGTGTAACAGACTCATACCCCGGTTATAGCTATGAGGATAATGGTACTGCGTTGTATATATTTAGAAATTATCTATTAGAGATATTAAGGGAGACGGAGGATCCTTATAATTTTATTGAAGCCTCAAAAAAGATTAAGGGGCATAATATGGCAAAGTCCGCTGTGGAGACCATGCTCTGGGACCTTAAGGCAAAAAGGGAAAAAAAAGGATTAAAGGAATTGATAGGTGGTAAAAAGGAAAGGATTGAATCTGGGATCAGCATTGGCATACTCCCAATGGAAAGGCTCATCTCAATGGTAAGGAATTCATTAGATAAGGGTTACAGGAGGATAAAGCTAAAGGTAAAGCCAGGATGGGATGTTGATGTTGTGAGAGCCATAAGGCGGGAGTTTGGGGATATACCCCTAACAGTGGATGCCAATCAGGCATTTGAGAAGAATCCTGAGCTTGTCTTGGCCTTAGACAGGTATGAGCTACTCATGATTGAGCAGCCGATGAATGAGAGAAATTTTCTTGGTCATTCAAGGTTACAAAAACAGATGAGTACACCCATATGCCTTGATGAAAGCATACATTCTGTAGATGATGCACAGAGAATGCTCGAAATGGATGCGGGTAGGATAATAAATCTTAAGATAGGCAGGGTGGGTGGTCTCAGTGAATCACTAAAGATAATTGAATTTGCTGGAAAAAATAAAATACCCATATGGTGCGGTGGAATGCTTGAAACAGGAATAGGAAGGGCATTGAACGTTATTGTACAGTCAAGGGAGGAATTCAGGATACCCGGGGATACAAGCCCAAGTGACAGGTATTTTGAAAGGGATGTTATAAAGAGGCCATTTATTATGAAAAATGGTATGATAGATGTGCCGGATGGCATAGGCCTGGGGATAGAGCCGGATATTGAATTCATAGAAAAATTATCAAAGGTACATGAATTTGAAGTGGTTTAAAATGAAGGATCTTCAAGAACTTGCTCTTAGTTTAATAAGGGAAAACAGTGAAAATCCACCAGGAAACGAGGCAGGCGTGGCGGATATAATAAAATCTAGGCTTGGACAATATTTAGGATTCAGGGAAATAAAAACAGGTGAGAATAGGGTGAACCTTGTTTTTGGCGATGGGGATTACATAGTATTCAATGGTCATATGGATACTGTTCCCATTGGAAGGTACTGGACACATAACCCACTTGGTGAGATTGTTGAAAATAAGATTTATGGCAGGGGATCCTCTGATATGAAGGGAGCGCTTGCAAGCCTAATAATTGCAATAGAGGAGGTTATAGATGAAGGAAATAGAGATCTTTTAAAGAGATTCAAGTTTTCATTTGTTGCTGATGAGGAACAGGGAGGGGAACTGGGTACAAAGAGTATAATAGACATAATTAAAGCAAGGTATGGTGTGGTAATGGAGGGTTCTGTCTTTAACAACAGAATTTATTACAGGCCCGGTGTAAGGGGGTCTCTATGGCTTGAAATATCATCAAGAGGCAAAAGTGCCCATGGTAGTGATCCTGAACTTGGAGAAAATGCTGTAATGAACCTTGCCGAGTTTCTATTGAGGCTGAAAAAAATTAATCTGGAATTTAAAAAGCATAAATATCTTCCGGATCCCACCATCGCCATAGGTACCACGTTCCATGGAGGAGAAAAGGTGAACGTAATTCCCGACTTTGCAAAGGCAACTTTGGATATTAGAACAATACCATCCATGGATAAGGTGGATATTATTAAAAAAATTGAGGAAGAGATAAGATCATTTGGAAAGGATATTGAAGTGAATGTAATACACGAAGTACCCCCTGCTGAAATACCCCTAGATTCCAAGATAATTAGTATTGCAAAAAATGCAGTAAAAATGGTAACTGGTGAAATCCCTGAATATAAGGGAGGAAAGGGGTCCAACGATGCAAACTATATGATCTCTGCTGGGATAGAAACAATTGTTCTAGGCCCGGGGGATTTTGCAAACGATAATGCACATGGCTCAGATGAGCATATACCACTAGAAAGACTTTTTAAATTCAAGGAAATATACAAAAGGATGATGGAATATGCCGAGGATTGAAATAGCAGAAAACCCTGATGAAATAAGAAAGGGCGTAGAGGTAATCAAGCAGGCCTGGGGAGTAATGGATATGAGTACAATAATGAAGGATCTTCTCACCGCCATAAAGTTTACTGGCGGGCTTGTACTGCTAGCATATGAAAAGGATCAGGTGGTGGGAATTTCCTTTTCCCTTCTTGCCCAGAGAAACAAGAATTTTTTCCTTTATTCGCATATGACAGGTGTAGTACAGGAGTTCAGGAACACAGATCTTGGATATTCACTTAAATTGACACAGAGGGAATGGGCAATTAAAAATGGCTTCGATCTCGTGGCCTGGACATTCGATCCACTTCAGGGACTCAATTCAAACTTTAATCTACACAAGCTGGGTGCAATAGCAAGGAATTACAGGAGAAATCACTACGGTACAATGATGGATTCACTTAATTTTGGAATTCCCTCGGACAGGGTAGTGGCCGAGTGGTTCATATCATCGAGGCATGTGAAATCTAGGTTAAATAAAAAATTTAAAAAGTATGGTGAACTAAAAAATGCTGTTATTACTGAGGAAAAGAATGATTACAGGATACCGGTGGACATTGACCTTGAATTGGATGATGATTACATAGCTATAGAGATACCTAGGGATATTAACAGTGTTAAAAAGAAGAGCATTGAAGATGCAATAACATGGAGGACAATGACATCCGATGTTTATGAGCATTATTTTTCAAGGGGCTATGCACTCATTGATTTCTATACTGAGAATAACAGGAATTTCCAGGTAGCTTCAAAGATAATTCCAGAAGGTATAAAAAGAAATATTTTTTAAAAATTTATTCTATGTTTTTATTAAAAATATTCAATATAAAATAATTCAAATAAAATTTTATTCAATTTTTCTTTTATACTTTAAAAATGGCAAGGGTCATAATAATTCCTTAGTGAGAATTTAAACGACCAAAAAATATTTTATAATTCTATTTTATTGTTTTATTCATGAAAATTCTTTCCTTTATGGTTTTATTTCTTCTTTTATTGTCCCTAATACCTGTTAATTCATCAGGCCTCGTTGACACAAAAACACCAATTAAGCATGTTATAAACATATACTTTGAAAACAATGCCTTTGATACTATTTTTGGAATTTATCCACAGGATCCATATTCCCACAATAAAAACATTATTAATAATATGACAGTCCCGGATAATCTTCTTGGCAAGAATATTCAGGGATTGAAACAAATTCCCGATGGCATCTATTACGCAAAAAATCCTGTTGAAGGATACACAGCATTTAATCTTGACTGGAACCATGGAAGGCTCGATAACTTTGTCAATGGCAGTGGACAACAATCTATGGTCTATTTCACCTCAAATCAATTTGGCCTTGAATGGTCCATAGCCTCGGAATATTCCATAGGTGACAGATATTTTTCAAACTATATGAGTGAAAGTGCACCAAATACACTCCTTTATCTAGCAGGATATACCCCTGTAATCAATGACTATGGACCTCCTCCATGGATACCTTTTAAGGAGAGTATATTTGGTGAACTAAATCAATATGGGGTATCATGGGGGATATATGTGGGGGATCCAAGTAATGGCACATTTGATTATAGTTCCTTTTTATATGGCTGGGATAATTACAAGGGGAATCTCCATTCCTGGGACTCCCTTATTTCACAAATTAGGAATGGAACATTACCCTCTGTGAGCTATATATTTTCTCAGGATTATAGGGATTTTGATCAACATCCTCCAAACAATGTTGAAAGGGGTGAAATCTGGCTTGCATATATTGTTAATGAGATTGAAAAAAGCCCAATTTGGAATTCATCAATAATATTCATCACCTATGATGAGTTTGGTGGCTTTTATGACCATGTTCCGCCACCTTCTCTTGATGGTGTTCAGCTTGGTATGAGGGTACCCTTTATTGTAATATCACCCTATGCAAAGGAAAACTATGTATCACATACTGTTCTCACACATACATCAATACTAGCATTTATAGATTATAACTGGAACCTGCCTGCATTAAACAGTCTTGTAGCCCATAGCTGCATACCCTTAGATATTCTTAATCTAAATTCAACATATCCCGATGGAATTATTGCAAGACCACCCATAAACAATATACTTTCTGGGGTAAATGCCTCACTCTATCCAACAGATATTGAACAGAATTTTTCATACATATTTCCTCTTGAACCTCAGTACAGCTATTCAAAATTGCCCTATCAAAGGGAGGGTTATTCAAATATTACACTTGCCACCCTTGGTTTTCCAATTTATATTGAAAAAAATACATCAATAATTCCATTTTATCTGCAACAATGGTTCCTAATTTTACTTTTGATTTTAAATTTATTAATATTGGCCTACTGGGGTGTTAAACATGGAAAATAAGCTAAGGTTTTTCTATCTTTCCGGCTATTCTTCAATATTTTCAGTTTTTGCATCATTGGCACTTGCATATTCACTTAATTTAATATACCTTATTGGTGATGAGAGACAGGAGCCATTCCTTTTCCTCGGAATAATCATTGGAGCCTTAATATATTCCCTGATGGGATCATTAAAAGTAAAAAATATTTTGTTTATTTCTCTTCTTATTTCTATAATTTCCTACTTGATTGCTCTCTATTTAATATTCTCAAATGATATGGTGATAGACAATAACATGCTATTCATTGCAAGTTTTCTGATTACTTCGCCAATTATGCCATCAAATGTATTTTTTAATTCCAGGTTATCACTCAAGTACTCATCAAGGATTTTATTTTCTTTAATAATTTCAGCATTGTTTATCCTTATTATCCTAATTTTTGCAATAATTTATACAATATCTAACCAGACAGTACTCCCCTATGGCATATTATTTTTTGCCATCCTTTCAATAATTATATCTATTATACTTTTTTGGAAATCGGGTGATGTGAAATGAGATACTATGCCCTTTGGGGGGAAGAGGGAAAAAGATATGAAACAAATCAATTACTATATGATTATATTTATAGGGAACTGGGTGCACCTGAAAAGGAGATTTGGGATGGCTATTACTTATTTGATGAGCCTGGAAAGAGCGATGAATTGTACAGTATACTGAAAAAATGCCTGCCTGAGGAGAGGATATCACTAGATCCAATGGAAAGGATATCACATTCAATTGGAAGGGGATCTGTTGAATATATATCACTCCTAGAGGGAAAGAATCTCAAGATTGTAGATGCTGTTATATATCCAAGGGAAGAAGAGATAGAATGCATTTTCAAAGAATTGAAAAATATCGCTGAAATAATTACTTTTGGTGGAGGTACATCTGTAACAGGTGGCGTACTTCCATCAGGGAAGAGGAAATATTCAGTGAGCCTGGATACAAGGAATATGAATAGATTTGAATTGGATGAGAGATCCATGATTCTTTTTGCAGGGGCAGGATTAAAGGGACCAGATATAGAAAATAATCTTAATCAGAGGGGACTCACCCTCGGTAATTTCCCTGAATCATTCCTTTATTCAACACTTGGAGGATGGATTGCAACAAATGCTGCTGGCCAGGAATCAAACAGGTATGGAAAGATCAAGGATATGTTGCTTGGCCTAAAGATGGTTTCCCCATCTGGAAAATATTCTGACCACCCTGTACCTGCAGAATCAGCTTTTTACAGGATAGCTGACATTGCAACAGGGAGCGAGGGTGTATTTGGCATAATAACAGGTGCATGGTTAAAGGTAAGAAGGATCCCTGAAAGATTGTATTACAGGGCATATATGTTCAGGAGCTTCTCCGAAGGTATTGAAGCACTGAGGCAGAAGTTTGTCTATAGTAACTTCCCTATTGTTTCAAGACTATCTGATGAAAAGGAGACCTATCTTTCATTATTGACTATTAAGGAAGGTTTTTTGACAAATTTATTTAAAAGATATTTAAAATTAAGGAATGTCCTTGAAAAAGGATCCTTATTAATAATTGTGGATGATAAAAAAATATCTCTGGAAGGTGGCGTAAACCTAGGTTCAATGCCCGCAAAGCTATGGAAAAGGACAAGGTATGACAGGCCTTACATGTACAACGAGCTCCTCAGGCACGGTATAGTGGCTGAAACCATAGAGACATCTGTACCATGGAATTCTGTCATTGACCTTTATAAAAATGTCAATGGATCGTTCAGGGATGCCCTTAGGGATAATGGTATAAAGGGTATGATAATGTGCCATGCATCTCATGAATACATAACTGGAACAGCCCTTTACTTTACATTCCTCTTTTATTCTGAAGAGAGAAGGGAGGAATACCTGAAGATCTTAAGGGACAGTATTATTAAAAGCATGATATACTCCGGAGGTTCTATATCGCATCATCATGGAATAGGTAAATACTTAAGGAATGAATTGAAGGAATATAAGGGAAGCTTTTATGAATCAATAAAAATGATGAAGAATTATTTTGATCCAGATAATATTCTAAATCCGGGGGTACTGGAATGAAAATATTTTTCATAATAAATCCAGTGGCTGGCAATGGAAAAACGCTCGCACAATGGAATATGCACAGGGAAGAGATCTTTACGCATCTTGGCAAACAGGATTTTGAGTTTACAAAATATCAAGGACATGCAACTGAGATTGCAAAAAGGGTATCTTCAGAGGATTATGATGCAATAGTTTCTGTTGGTGGGGATGGAACATTGAACGAGATAATAAATGGTATAGATGGAAAGCCAGTATCTATAATTCCATTTGGCACAGGCTCAGATTTTGGTAAAACAATTGGAATAAGGGGCATGGAAGACTTTATAGGTGCGATTAAGAAGGGAAGGAGAATCCATGTGGATCTTCCCCTGGCAGAATTCCCAGAGCTTTCTATATCCAGGTATTTTATAAATATTCTAGAGATAGGATTTGGGGCAGAGGTAATGTCCTTTGTAAACAGACATAAGTCCTTTGGAAAATACTCATTCATTTTTGGTATTTTACTTACACTATCTAAAATGAAAAAATTTGATGTAAGCTTGGTTGATAATGATCATGAAAAATATTCAACAATTGAGATAATTGTTGCAAACGGTAAGTACTTTGGTGGTGGAATGCTTGCCTCACCAGATTCAAACGTAGAGGATGGCCTTCTTGATGTGCATATACTAAAGCCTGTTTCGAGGATAAAATCCATAGTTCAACTCAGGAGCCTTATCAATGGAGAGTACATAAAGAAAGGATATTCTTTCGATTTTAAATCTGATAAAATATACATAGAGGGTAAGGGTATCAGGGTTGAAATGGACGGTGAAACTGTGGGTAGATTACCCGTTAGGATATACACAGGTAAGAAGGTTGATTTCATAGTCCCTTAGCTATTTCCCTTTATCTATAATCTCAACAGCCCTTAAAAATATGTCCCTCGATTTTTCCACCATTTCTCTATTTAGATTCTCTGGAACATCATCCATTGTATGCCAGTAATAAGGCATATCATCCATTTCTGAAAGACCAAACATGGTTACTGCCCTTATTCCCATTTTTGAAAAATTTGCGCCATCACTTCCAAGAAACTGAAGTGGACCTACCCTGTACCTCGCATTCGAGGATTTTGCTGCCTCTTCCAGTATTTTTACTGCCTCAGGTGAATGCTTTGCAAGAAACATCTTTTCCTCAGTTGTTATTAGGAAATAGTCCCCAGAGGGTGTTTCAAGATTGAATACTATTGCGTTCCTTTTCTTAAGCTCATCAATATGGTTCCTTATAAACCTCTTTGATCCCCTCATGTGCTCTTCCCCAGCTATTGCAAGTATCCATACCTCAGTATTCTCAGGCCTATTCTTGCTCAGCATTCTCCCTGCATCCATTATTGCGCCTACTGCAGCAAGATCATCGTTTGCTCCAGGTACAGCATCCTTGGACCTTAAAAAAATTGAAACATATAGAATCATTGCAGTGCCTGCAATTAGAAATGTATATTCCACAGGATCAATTAAATTGCTTTTGATAAATATTCTCAGTATGCTCAAAATTAAAGATATTATTGCAACAAATACTGTCAGATTAAGGAACAATATACCCTTTTTCCTGTGCCTTCCAAGCAACGGAAACTCATATGCAGAATCGTAATGTGCGGATAGAATTACAAGATTTTTTTCATTATTTTTTGGTTTAATCTTACCCAAAACGTGGAATTCCTTTACCCTTGGGAAAAATATGTCTATTACCTCAAGAAGAAGGTTTTGCTGAAAGATGTAAATTAGTAATGAAAATATAATCAATGCTGTACTTATTAAAGGATATCCAAAAAAATAAAAGATGGCACCAATGATATAGAAAAACGCAGTGAACCAGATAAAATCTAGAAAACCCCTTGGCCTGCTCACATAATACTCCTTATCAACACTGTCAGCAAATTTTCCCATTTCATCATATATAATCTCACCGGCCTTTTGTTCACCGTAGCTACCAGATAGCCTTGGACCGGTTTCATCTATCAACTTTTTAACAAAATCAACCGGGTCGGAAAAATCCATAAAATTATAAAATATTGAATCAATTTAAAACTTTCCTAAAAAAATTTTTAAGTAAGATGATAAATATCTTAATGTTTATGCAAAGATTCAAGGTCTCTGAGGTTTTTTTCGAGCTTTCAAATGAAAATAGGCTTAAGATTTTGAACATTCTTGAAGAGAGGGGAATGGCATTGAGGGATTTTCAAAATAATTTAAATATACCGAAGCCAGAGATATACAGACATCTTAAGAGACTTATAGAGTCAAACATAGTTATAAGGGATGAGAAAAACAGGTATCAGCTTTCACCCGTTGGAAAAATAATTATGCTTTATTTGAAGGGCCTAAATCTACTTGAAAAATATGACTTTGTATTTAGGAACCATGATATATCATTTCTGCCGAGGGAGTTTCAGCTCTCACTGGGGGATATGGAAGGTGTGGAGGTGATTGAAGGGACTATAGAGGGTTTTAACCTCACCGTTGAGAGGCTAAAAAATGCAAGGTCTTATGAGAATATAATGACAAGGGAGATTCTTCTTCCTTTTATAGAACCGGTAAGTGCTCTATTAGAAAGGAATGCTAAGGTAAGGATAATAGCCCCATACAGCACAAGAAAGGATTTTTTCAAACTTATTGAAAAAATAAGAACAAGGGACCTGAAGATAAAGCTTGTTGAAAAAGTGGACCTTGTTATCCTTGTTGATGAGAAAAGTGGAGAATTCAATCTTCCCCACCTAAACGGTGATATTGATTATGGTATCACCTTCTATATAAGGGAGGAAAATGGAATAAAATGGATTAACAGGCTTTTTGAATACTACTGGGAAACGCTGCCGGGCGAGTTCATTTTCTGAGTTTCCTTTACCCTTAATATAAATGGTACAAGTATAACAAATAGTATTCCTGATAATAGCATGGCATAAAGGTAAGTGTTATCTGGGGAAATTGGTCCTAGAACCCCCATCAGAAGGGGTATTATGAAGCCACCTATCTGTCCCATGAACCAGAGGAATGATGTTGCAGAACCTGCAAGTGAAATTCCAGATACAATAGTGCCCCAGTCAATAAGTACTGGAAAGCTTCCTAGCATGAAGAATCCGAGGATTGTGGTCACTGCCACCATTGCAACAAAATTGCCTATGAAAGGGATCAGGAAAAGTATGGGCACTGAAATAAAGAATGCAATTAAGATGAAGATCCTTCTTTTTCCATATACAGTAACAAGCCAAGGTATTACAATGCTTCCCACCATTCCACCAAAGACGAACATGAGGCCATCTATGCCCACATCAATATCACTTATATTAAGGTGTGAAAGCATAGGCTGTATCCATGTAAGAATACCATTGAACACACCCATTCCAACAAATGTTACCATTGAGAATATTAATAGCTCCCTTAGGCCCAGGAGATGCCTGAATCCTACCCTCTCCTCTCTTTTCAGATTTTCCTTCATTCCAGAAAGAAGGAGTGATATTAGGAAAATTATGAGTATTATGATTGATGAGACCGTGATCCAGAGCATCATTGATGAAAAGCCCATGTAGCTTAACATTATTGATGGTAATGCCATTCCAGCCCCTACCCCAATGAATATTGCAAGGGATCCCAGGCCAATTATTAGAGGCACCTTATTCTCTGGGAATTCCTCGTTTGCAAGCTTTGAAACACTATTGTTTATAAAGGGCTGGGCGAATGCAATTCCTAACTGACCTATGAAAAGGAAGGTATAGCTCTGCTGCAGATCCCTTATCACAGTGAATATCGTCATCACTATAGCACCTATTAGAAGGCTAAGTTTATAACCACGCCTATCAATGAAAATTCCTGAGGGGATTGAAACAATAACATAAACAATTGGGAAAACAATTGCAAGCAAACCAACAAAAAATGTATCAATATTGTATATCTTTGAAACAACATCTGATATTGTAACAAAGTTTATCCAAAGAAGCTGGTTTAATGCAACTAGAAGAATATAGGAGAAGAATATCATCCATTTTGCAATTTTATCTCTCATTGTACATTGTCCTGTATTGAGAATGATAGCTCCCCGAACTCCTTGCTTCCTGCCCTAATATCTATTTTATGCTGTCCCTGCTGGAGAGGCTTATCCTTCACCTCTATAAATATTGAACTTCCCACAACAAACTTCACAGGTTTAGATTGTGATATCTCGCCTGAGGTTATTTTTTCCTTACCGTTGTCCACTGTAATCATCTTTGGATCGATCTCCCTTCCATCAACATTCAGCTTAACTGGCGAAATCACCGTGGCCTCTGCAAGAGTGTTTTTTAGTTCTAGCCTATAACCTCCCTCAATGTTCTTGAGGCTATTCTTTACATAAAGTTTCTTCAATATAAATGAAGGTACACTCACCATATATTATCACCTCCTATTCACCAACGATTTTCCTCAATTCCCTTATGGATCTCATCATATCCTCTATCGCCACCCTTACCTCCTCACTCTCTTCCTCCATCTGGTCTAGACTCTTCCCCTGCAATACACCATCTATTATGTATCTGAATGCCCTGGCACCCGCTGCAGGCCCCTTTGAAAAGCCATGGATTGCACCACCCGCTGCTATTATAACATCCCTTCCAAAGTCCTGTATAATATCTGGCACCATTGGATGTGCTATACCTCCACTTGGTGCAGGGAATGTGGGCCTTATATGGTAGAATATGTCAGTGAGTACCCTGCCTGTACCTATTGCCTTCTCCTTTAGATAGAATGCCTTGCCATATGGGGCCGGGAATATCATCATATCCGCTCCGGAGATCCTTGTGAGTTTGCCAAGAATTATGGGTGAGGTAATTCCATATTCAGGGGCCTGGTACATGGTTCCCGCAAAGTCCATATGTGCAAGGATTGGTACCTTTATACTCTCATCCTCTGCAAGCTGCTGTAATGCGGAGAAACCTGCAGTAAAAACATTTACCATTAATGCATTGACCCCTAGATCTATTGCCTTCTGCGCATTTTCTATTATCTTAGGGTACTTGTCAGTTATGTTCACAGTATAGAGTGTTTTTTCACCCTTTTCCGAGTTTGCCCTGTCCGCAGCCTCCATGTATTTTACCACCCTTTCCTCTATCCTGTTGAAGGGTGCATCGGCCAAAAGCTCATCATCCTTTATTATATCAACACCACCCCTAGCAGCCTCATAGAAATATTGTGCACCTATATCAGGGGGAAATCCCGTGCAGGGCTTAATCATGTTTAGAAGCAATGGCCTGTTCCACACATTTAAAATATTCCTTACACCACTTATACCAAACTTAGGTCCTTTGAATCCCTTTACATAATCCTCTGGAAATTCAATGTCGAGAACCTTTATTTTTCCAGCAAGTGAAATATTCCCCACTACAGTGGAAAGCATCATAGGAAGCTGTTTGTCAAAGTTAATAAATGGAAATGCGATCCTCACCACATAGCTCCTCTCCTTTACATCCTCTGGTACCTCCACTTCATAATCCGGGATTTCATATATTCCCACCACCTTTGCAACTGATCTCATTCTTACCTCTGGTGTCTCACCTGGAACGGGAAGCCACGTGCCTGTGGATTGCTCTATTGCAAGTGCCCTTGTAAGCTCCCTAATCCTCCAGTTCCTCTTTGTTATTAGTAGGTATGTGCCTATCACATAATCTTCCCTGTTAATTCCCTCTGGCATAGATTCTGGATCCGACAATTTCTTCACTAGCTCCTCTTTTCCATAAATCTTTTCAAGTTTTTCCATATCCATATATCATTCACCTCCTGTAGAGTTAAGAGACTCAAAAATCCCCCTTAATGATTCATAAAGCCCCTTAAATTTATCAAAAAGTTCATCATAAATACCCCTGTTATTTTCATCAGGACTAAATTTGTTTTTAATCCTTACATATTTTTCTGCCTCAACAAAATTTCTAATTTTATTTAATGATATCAATGAGATTAATGCAATACCCTTCATTGTTGCGTTCTGAGGATCCTCCATAACATTTACATTCATTCCAGTAACATCTGAGAGTATCTGCATCCATACATTGCTCTTTGCCCCACCACCCACTGCATTTATCTCCTTGAATTTAATTCCAGATTCACCTATACCCTCCAGCATCCATCTTGTATTGAATGATACACCTTCAAAAATTGACCTTAACAGGTCCTCAAGCTTGTGGGATAAGCTTAGATTGATGAAACCTCCCCTGACATAAACATCCAAAATAGGTGACCTTTCACCATAAAGCCAGGGCAGGAATATTAGCCTCCCTGAACCGGGAGTGGATTTTGAAGAGAGTGAGTCAACCATTTTATAGTTATTCTTTAACCCCGTGTTCTCCATAAACCAATCAAGGCATGATCCAGCGCTTTCCGATTCACTAATGAACAGCCATTTACCGGGTATTGCTGATGGTACACTTCCAATGCCCCTCTCCTCATTTAATAAATAACTATCTGAATGTGTGCTTGCCCATCCTGATGTCCCAAGGTAATAATGAACCTTTCCATCAATTACAGCACCTGCACCAAAGGGTGTAACAAATGCGTCACCGCTGCCATTAACCACCTCTATTTTACCATATTTTTCTTTCCATTCACCAACTACATTGGATGCATCTGTTATCTCAGGCAATCTATCCCTATCTATCTTGAGAAAATTTAGAATATCATCAGAATAATCCCTTTTCCTTATATCTACCAGACCCCTAACTGATGCGGTGCTAATGTCAGTAACAGCCCTTCCAGTTAGCCTGGCTATTAAAAAGTCCTTTACATCGAGGAAGTAGAATGTCTTTTCAAATACCTCCCCCATGTTATTCCTAAGCCAGAGTATCTTGGAAATCACATCCTTCCCTGAAGGTATGCCCCCAGTGATCTCTAGAAAATCCATCAGAGGTATATTTTGCATTATCTCTTCTGCCTCTGCATTTGCCCTTGAATCAAGCCATATTATTGCATTTCCTAAGGGATTAAAATTCTTATCCACAGGAACAAGGCCTATCATCTGGCCCGTAATTCCAATTGCCTCTATCTTCTCTGATTTTTTTATCAGTAATGATGCCATTTCATTTATAGATTCAAGCCAGAAGTTTGGATCCTGTTCCGCCCATCCATTCCTTGGAAATATTATTTTATTGTCCTTTACTGCCTCACTCATTTTTTTACCATCATCCGTGTAAATACCAGCCTTGATCTTACTTGTTCCAATATCATAAACAAGAATGCTCATATACCTGCCTCTACCTCCCTAAGGCATTCTTCAAATACATCCAGGGCAAAATCTGCCTCCTCCTTAGTTATTATGAGTGGAGGCTTTATTTTTAAAACATTCCTGAATGTAAACTCATCCTTCAATATCTGAGGCATTGATACATCAAATATTACCCCCTTTTCAAAGGCGCTCTGTATTATGTACTCAGTCTCCTCTGTGGCAGGCTTCTTATTGTCCTTTACGAGCTCAACACCTATAAAAAGACCCACGCCCCTCACATCACCTATAATTGAATGCCTTTCCTTCATTTCAAAGAGCCTTTTGTTGATATAATCACCCATTATCTTGGCATTCTCCATCAGTTTCATTCTTTTTGTTACTTCAATACTTGCCAGAGCCGCTGCAAAAAGCACTGGATCACTTCCAAATGTTGTATGCTCTTCGCCCTCTGTAAAACCACTCAGATCACCCCTTGCCAGTAATGCCCCAACTGGAAAACCTCCCCCAAGGGCCTTCGTAAGCGTAATCATATCAGGCTTTACATTGTAGTACTCGGATGCCGACCATTTGCCAATCCTACCAAAGGCTGTCTGTGCCTCATCAAAAATCAGTAGTATGTCATTTTCATGCAAGATCTTTTTTAGCCTCTCCAGATATCCCGGGGGTGATGGTATCTGACCTCCCGGACCCTGCATGGGCTCGATTATCATCCCTGCAATGTCATTGTTATTATCGTATTTAATTAAATTTTCAACAGGCATGAGACATTCAAAGTTGCATTCACCGTAACTCTTGTTAAATGGGCACCTATAGCAGTATGGATAAGGGACCCTCCTGAAATGCTCCTTTCCAAAGCCCTCAAACCTTATCACTGAAGGCAGAGGACTACTGGCTGCAATTGTCGCAAGTGATGCACCATGATAGCCCCTGTATGTTACAATGAATGTGCTCTTCCCAGGCCTGTTCACCATTGCAAGTTTCATTGCCGCCTCAACTGCCATCCCGCCACCCTCATTGTTCAATGAGACCTTTTCAAATCCAAAAAGCTCTGAAAGTGTATTGATCAACTTTATCCTGGGTATTGTTGGAAAGCCATACCTTACATGGGTTAAAAGATGCATCTGTTCATAAACAGTGTACATAATGTCAGGATTTACATACCCATGGTTGAGTGTCCATGCCTGTGCTGTCATATCAAGGTACCTTTTACCATTTATATCTTGAACGTACGCTCCTTCACCCTTGAAAAGAACTGTGGATTTTAGAGGAGTAAGGGACCTTTCCCTTGCCTTTAAAAATTCTTCCTCTGTTATTTTTGTTATTAGATCAATTACCTCCTCCTTCTTCAAATATTTAGGTTCAAAACTCATGATTAAACATTTTCTCAATGTTATTTATACTTTTTTGATTTTTATTCTAAATTGTTATAATCAATTAAAATTATTATGATCAATCATAATGGAATATTTCATTTATTATTGATTTTAGATGCTGTGGATCCCTGGCAATATAATCTGGTGACTCCTTTTCTAGTAGATCAATCCTGCTTATCCCGTATGAAACAGCTATTGATATTACCCCTGCTGCCTTTGCCTCAATAATATCCTTTGGCTGATCACCTATGAATGCTATCTTACCTTTATCAATATCATACAATCTTGAGAATTCATTTATACCATTCCTCTTTTTACCATCTATCTCCTCATAGCCCCTAATAAACTTGAAATATCTGTCAAGGGAAAAATGCCTAACCTGTTCCTGGAGTATGAACGTGGGATTGTAGGATATTATGCCCATGGTAAAATGAAACGAGAGATCATGGATCAAATCAATTATACCCGGGAAGGGATGCATTATTGTTTTTATTGACTCAATAAAATAATTTACATACTGTGATGATAGTTCTGCCATTGATTCACTATCTACATTGTATTTTTCCATCAAAAACCTTATTATCTCCATAAATGACATATAGTCCATTAAGGATCTTAGCTCCTCCCTTGAGAAATCAAGAACGCCATACCTTTTTAATACAGTATCAAGGGAATAATAGATCGCATCAAAGGAATCTAATATAGTTCCATCAACATCGAATATTAGTCCATATTTCATATGAAAGAATTGGAATGAAAAATGATAAACTTTTTGTTTTTGTTTTTAATTTCCAATCAATGATAGATATTTCCAAGGAAAAATTTCTGGTTTTTTCAGATGATCTTACTGGAGCAAATGGTGTTTCAGGGATGATGTCAAGATTTTCAAGGGCAATCACAGTAAATAGTAATATAATATTTTCCCCTGAGAAAATTTCTCCAGATTTTGATTCCATAACAATAAATACAAAAACAAGGATGCTTAATGGGAAAGAGGCCTTTGAAATAATTGAAAACCTAAAAGAGAGAATTTTAAAAAATAAAATAAGGTTTGGTAAGAGGATAGACAGTACCCTCAGGGGTAATATTGAAATGGAGGCATTGCCATTCCTGGAAGGAAATGCAGCAATAATGACAGATACAATACCGGAATATGGAAGATATACAATGGATGGGAATACAATCACCCCAGAGGGTTCAATGAATATAATTGAGAAGTTCAGTAAGTTGGAAGCCATACAGGTTAAAATAGATGAACTTAAAAGAACAAAAATTGAAAATGGTAAGATATATGTTGTTGATTCAAAGGATTACAATGATATTGAAAAAATAGCCTATTTTATTCATAGGAACGGCTATTTTCCGATGGATCCTGGGCCTCTATGTAGTGCAGTTTCAAGGTTTAATTTAAAAGAAAGGAATGAAAAAATCTACCCTCCGAGGGTATCCAATATATTATACATAATTGGTAGTATGGAGAAAAAAACAGAAATGCAGATTAAACATGCTGTATCCATGGGTATTGAATTATTTGACATAAATGATTTCAAAACCCAGTCATTAAGGGCTGCAATAATAAGGTTGAATTATTTTGTTCACAGGCATTTAATTAATCAGGAATTCATAAATAATGTAAAAAATTATGATTCATATGTTTTAAGCGGAGGCGAAACTGCAAACACCTTCTTTGAGGCATCTAATGGACTTTTAATAGAGAGTTTGGGCGACTTTATGCCCCTTGTTGGCATTGGAAGGTTAATTGGTGGTATCCTTCATGGGAAAATTGTTGTAACCAAGGGTGGAATGATAGGATCTGAGAATGTTTATATGAGAATTCTTGATTACCTTACCAGTGATAATTATGATGACAAAAATAGGTATTACTCTAGGTGATCCTGCAGGGATTGGGTATGAAATAACCGCAAAATCACTTTTAAATTATAAGAATAAGGATAGATTTGTACTTATTGGTAATAGGGAACACTTTTTATCTGTACTTGATTTATTAAAAATAGATAGGAAATATTTTGAAGATATAGAATTCATTGATATTGATGGTGGCAGGATTGAATTTGGAAAGGTGCAGGAAGAGGCAGGGAGGATCTCTTATAAAAGTGTTGAGAAGGGTATTGAAATTGCATTGAAGGGTGAAATTGATGCCCTTGTCACTGCACCAATAAACAAGGAATCTTGGCAGAGGGCAGGATCAAAGTTCATTGACCACACTACCATGCTACAGGAATTGACAGGTTCAAAGGATGTGGGAACAGTCTTTGAGGTAAAGAGACTGAAGATTATATTTTTAACTAAACACATATCCCTCATTGAGGCCTGCAGGCAGGTAAAAAAAGAGAATGTGAAAAGGGGAATAATGATGGCGGATCAGGCACTAAAGATGCTCGGAATCGATAATGGAAAGATTGCAGTAGCGGCGTTAAATCCACACGGTGGTGAGGGTGGACTCTTTGGAAGAGAGGAGATTGATGAAATATTACCTGCAATTAAGGAAATGGAAGGAACATACAATGTTTACGGGCCTTTCCCTGCCGATTCAATATTTCACCAGGCGTCTCTAGGATACTATGATATTGTTCTTTCACTTTACCATGATCAGGGTCATATTGCCGCAAAAACCTATGACTTTGATAGGACTGTAAGCCTCAATATAGGACTGCCATTCTTGAGGACGACTGTTGACCATGGAACAGCTTTCGACATAGCAGGGAAGGGTATTGCAAAGGAGATAAGCATGCTAGAATCAATTAAAAAGGCAATTAAATATGCCTTAATATATAAGGAAAATTATTATAAGTATATAAAAAAATAAGCAAGATTAAATAATTGTATAACATTAACTTCTATGGTGATTCAATGGAAAATGAAGTTGACACCACAAATATTTTGAGATTGGCATGGTCAAAGAAGGTCTGGTATCTACTTATATGGCTTATTTTTATGTACATTGTCACCATTCTTGACAGGAATAACATCTCTTTTGCATTATCTGCAGGAATGATTACTGATCTTGGAGAACCTGCATCCATAGCAGCCACCGTTGGTGGACTTGCAAGTGGTCTTTTCTTCATAGGTTACCTGATACCACAGGTTTTTACAAACTATATTATCTATAAAACGGGTGTAAGAAGACTCTTCACACTACTTTTTGCAACATGGGGAGTCTTGACAATACTTACTGGGATGGTAACCAATATAATGCAACTCTATGTACTCAGGTTTCTTCTGGGTATAGCTGAGGCAGCATTTTTCCCAGGGGTAATATTTTTCCTCACCCTCTGGTTTACAGTAAAGGAAAGGACTAAGGCAAACAGCATATTTATGCTTGGATTCCCATTGGCAGGAGTACTTGGTGCACCAATTGCAGGATTAATACTCGGCTATTATACACATATGGGCTGGAGATACCTATTCTATTACGAAGGTATAATAAGCCTGGTTATGGCATTGATTGCTTGGATAGTTCTCACAGATAATCCAATGAAGGCGAAGTGGCTTACAGAGGAACAGAAAAAGGTACTCATTGATACCCTTGAGAAGGAGAAGGAGAAGAAGGAGGAAAAGTTTGGAAAATATTCAATAAGGTCTGCCTTAAAGGATCTGGATGTTTGGAAGCTTCTTTTCATCTATTTTACTGCAATGCTTGGATCCTATGGTGTAACAATGTGGACACCTACTATTATAAAAAATCTATCCCACATGACCGCTGCATCATCAGCATTCCTTACAACAATACCATACCTATTTATGGTTCTTGGAATGATATTATGGGGTATTTCATCTGATAAATTTAAGGAGAGAAAATGGCATACCTTTGGCATCCTTTTGCTTTCAGGTGTTGCACTATGGCTCAGCGCCATTGCAGGCTATATATACCATGACTTCTGGCTTGCTTATGTATTCCTTTTCTTCTCATATATGGGCTCATTCTCTGTTATGGTAACCTTCTGGGCATTACCACAGGAGTTCCTAACAGGTGCTTCTGCTGCTGTCGGTATAGGACTTATCAACGCAGTGGGTAACCTTGGCGGCTTTGTTGGACCTTACGTGGCTGGATATCTCCATGACCTTCTTGGAAGTTATTACTATTCACTTTCATTCCTATCGATTGTTTACATTATAGGTGCTATTCTTGTCATATTCGTGAGAAAACATGGAGCAAAGGTACTCTGAAAAGTTTTAAATAAAATCCTTTAATTTATTTTTTTATGATAAAAGAATTAAACATAAGGGTACTCTGTGATGACCTAGCACCCTTCAGATCACTTGCACTCGCACAGCACGGTGTCTCGTATTTTATAGAGATTAAATATGAGGATTTTGAAAGAAGGATACTTTTCGATACCTGCTCATCATATCAGGTAATAAAGTATAATTCATCCCTAATGAACATTGACCTAAAAAAGATTGATGCCATTGTTATATCGCACGGGCATTATGACCATGGTGGAGGATTAAGGGATCTTCTAAATGAGATAAATGTTCCTGTTTTTGCACACCCGACAATATTCAGAGAAAATTTCTACATTCCATATATTTACATAGGAATACCAAAGGATCATATATTAGATCTTGAAAAGAAGAATAATTTTGTATTCATCAGGGAACCATTGGAAATATTCCCATCTGTATGGACCTCAGGAGAGGTGCCGAGGGAAAATAAATTCGAGATTGTTGAAAACATGTACACTATTCAAGATGGAAAGATAATAAGGGATCCAATGATGGACGACACCTCTCTTTATATTGACCTTGGAGAATCCATATTCCTTGTATCTGGCTGTTCACATGCAGGTATAGTGAACATAAAAAAACACGGTGAAAAAATTTTTGGAAAAAGGGTAAGCCACATCATAGGTGGCCTGCACCTTTTGAATGCAAAGGAGGAAAGGATTAATTTCACCATTCAGAACCTTGCTGATACTGAGCTTTATCTAGGGCACTGCACAGGCGAAAATGTAATAAACAAATTTATGGAAAATTATGGTGAAAGGGTGAAAAGGATCTACAGTTCCTTCGAGCTTAAAGTGATTCCATGAATGAGATTAATATCCTTGAAAAAAATAAGGTAATTCTAGAACTTATACAGGAGGCGATCAGGGCCGCAGATCCATTGCCAAAATTAATGGAAATAAGGAACAATATTTTAAAGGGGCAATATGGCAGGATTTACATAATAGGAGTTGGCAAGGCATCCAAAAGAATGATGATGGCATTCGAGGATGTGGACGCTAAAAAGTTTGTTGTCTCCAAAGAATATTCTCCATATGGAATAGTGGCCGGACATCCATATCCCGATGAGAACAGCTACGAGGCTGCAAGGAGAATACTCAACATGCTTAAAGAGGCAAAGATGAATGACCTCGTAATATTTTTAATATCGGGTGGTGCCTCTTCACTTGTTGGTGACTATGTGGTTCCATTGGAAAAAATAAGGGAGATTACTGAGAGGCTAATGAAGTCTGGGGCAAACATATACGAATTGAACAAGGTAAGGAAGCACCTCTCCTATTTAAAGGGGGGCAGGGTAATAAGATATACGAATGCAAGAATAATATCACTCATAGTTTCCGATGTTATGGGAGATGACCTTTCCACAATAGGCTCCGGTCTCACCTCTCCCGATGAAACCACCTTTATGGATGCAATTGATGTGATGGAAAAATATTCCATAAGGGATAATGATATAATGGATATATTAAAAAACCCAGATAAGCATGGCCTTTTTGAAACTATAAAATATGATGAATTCCCTGTGGAAAGGGTGGATAACATAATAATATGCAAAAATTCAGATTCTTTGAAAGCTGTAGAAAATAAAGCATTAGCCCTCGGCTATAATGTAAAAAACCTCGGGACAATAGTCTCGGGCGAGGCAAGGGTGGCTTCAAGCATGCTCTTTGACAAGTTTGAAAAACTGCCAGAAAAGAGTGTTTTAATATCTGGTGGTGAGACAGTGGTAACAGTAAGGGGAAAGGGAAAGGGTGGGAGAAACCAGGAACTTGTTCTTTCATCCTTGAACAGAATAGGGGAGAATGATGTTATCACCTCCTTTGGAACAGATGGCATAGATGGACCAACGGATGCGGCCGGTGCTGTGGCCGATTATTCCACAAGGAAGAGATCTGAGGGAATAAACATAATGGAATACCTTGAAAACAACGATTCATATACATTCTTTAAAAAAATGGGAACATTGATTATCACCGGGCCCACTGGCACAAACGTAATGGATGTACAGATATTCATGAAGAATTGAATATTTTTCTTACCTTTACAGCCTCGCCGTGCTCCTGGCTTTCCATATCATCATGTGACATGGTGGCGGTACCTGTACCTATCACATCACCACCCCTCAAGATCACCACCTCATCCCCCTCCCTTATATCCTCAGTAGATTTGATTATTCCAGAAACAAATACACTACCCTTTGGCGTGAAGTTGTCTATTTCCACTGTGTATATACCCCTTGATGCAATGAACTCTGCACCACCCCTTCCAAGCAATATCTTTCCATGCATTGGAGAAAAGTGGATGTATATGTCATTTTCATAGGCTATTATCTCATCGTACCTTTTCCTAATTTTTTTATTATTTAATGGAAAGTTTATACCAAACTGGAACCTTGCTATGCTGTTCAATTTTTCAACAATATTTTCATTTGAGTTTTCCAGGGTATTTAGGGCATCCAAAAGCACATTTTTGTTATTCTCATCCCTGAGATTGCCGAATATTTTTATTGCATTCCATTTCTCGAGAACTTCATCAAGGAAATTAAGATCCTCTGGAAGGAATGCAATAATTCTCTCATATTTATTTATATCAAGAAATTTCTTCAGCATCTCCATTGTGAATTCCCTCTCTTCCCCATACCATCTTCCTGTAACAGGTATATCATAATGTGCTGCAGGGTATGTAAACTCAAGCTCCCTTGGCACAAGGCCCAGGGGTGATGTAACAATCACCTCATGCAAATGCTTGCCAGATTTATCAACGATCGATCTAAAATATCTGTGTGAAGGTGATCTTGAATAGGGCTTTGTAGCGGAGCATGGCAAAAGCAAAAGATACCTCTCATTTCCTGGTCTCCTGTACCTCTCTATGATCCTTTCCCTCCATCTTCTTATATCAGGCCTGAACAGACTTTCAAAGTGTGATGAATTAAGATATCTTCCAGATACTGGAAAAAATTTCTCAAATAAACTATAATAATACATGTCTGAGAGCCTTAGGAGTGTTTTTGATAGTGGGTCTGGAATGCTTTCAACAAGGACCCTTAAATCACCCTTTTCCATGTATCTTCTAGTTATTTTTTCCATCTCCCAGAGATCTTCAACATTCTCTGAATTAAGCCTTACCCTATGTGAATCCAGGAGGTCTATGCCAAGGTAGTGTAGAACTGGCACAAGGTATTTCTCAGCAATGAATGGTGCATAAATTATCCTTTTCAGGCCCACCTCAAGCCTAACATTAATTATTTTTTCAATCAACCTTTCAGGCCTTTTAAGAAGAGTAAAGAGCCCTGGAAGAACAACTATATCACCATAGACAAAATATTTATCTTCGAGCTGAGATTTCGAAATATCTTCTATACTAGGTAGCTCTATTTTATTTCCAAGTATATCCAAAACCCCATCAGTCTTTTCAATTATACCCCCCTCTATATTATCCTCATCAAGAAAAAGTATGTTAGGTAAATTGAATCCATTATAAACTGCCAGCCTTCCCAGGCCCTGCCTTGAAATAAGGGAGATCATAGGGAGAGCTTTACCTCCAGCTCCCTCTTCTCTGTAAAATCAAACTTATTTCCGCATGCTGTACATTTACCTGCCCTCTTTGCACACTGGTAATGGTATGTAGCACCACATTTCTCGCAAATCACCATGTCAAGGTCCTTGAAAATCCTGCCCCTGCAGAGCTGGCATTTCTCATTACCAGATGCCTTCAAGGCCCTGAAACCCCTTTCTATAAGGAAATATGCATCAATATCCCTTTCCTTTCTTTCACCATCGTACTCCGCAATTATCCTCAGCCTCGATGAATCTGTTGCCATTGATACAATGTTCCTTGACTTCCTCTCACCCCTTTTTATGGGACCGAATTCTATGGTAGTGCCCTCAATGCTACCATCAAGATGCAATGTCAAACTTTTCACATCCTCCATTCCCTTGTATTCGATATTGATATCCCCATGCACCTTTTTTCCATCGGATTCGAGTTTTAATTCGATCTGTGACGCATGTATAAGGCTCTTCAGCTTTTCATCAAGATCCTTTTGCATTGATGCAAGGTAATTTAAAAGATCATCAATGCCTGAGGGCATATTTTCAGGAACACTTATTTCTATTCCATTGGATCTTGCCACTTCAAGGATAGCATTCTTTTTCTCCTCAAAGTATGAATTTATTATATTATGATATTCATTCATTATTATGGAGTGTTTCATCATGTAATAGGATACGAATAGATCATCACCCTCCTTCAGCTCAGGCATATTTGCCCTTAGATTATTTAATGCCTCGCTATATATCTCATTTGAGAATGATTTTATATTATCCACAGATAGCAGGGGGTCAATATCACCAGCACCTGAGTAAATTTTCAGGGTCCTTTCCAAAGAAGAATAAATATTTTGGCAGAAATGTGAATTCTTTGCAATCTCCTTGGAAATATCTTCAAGGAATGATGAGAATGACTGTACATAATTCCTCAGTACCTTGGATTCTGTCATGGGAAGCATATCATAGAGCATTATGTACTGTTTGTTCATCCAAAGGTCAAGGAGCATATTATGCTCATTAAAGCCTGTAAGGCCAGAATTGAATGCGATCCTCTTCAGGTTTTCCAGCTTTTCCCTCAATGCCTTTTCAATATCAGGTAACCTTGATTTAATATAATCAACATTATCCCTGTATTCATTTATGGCCCTTGATATTGATTCCTTGTTACCCTGAAGCAGAATGGATATTATTTCTCTCCATTTATCCTTCATTTTATCATAATGTACGGTGAGGTCTATTGATAGATATGAAGATACCATAACTATGTAGAAAAGGGCATCCATCTCCCTCCTTACGGCATCCTCTATTGCTATATTTAGCCTGGAGTTCAGGGATTCAAGGGCCTCAAAGGATTTTTCAACATTGCCACCCTGGAAATAAACCCTTGCGGCCTGGTAGTTTTTAAGGAATTCCTGAACGTTCAATCCTAGTGAAACAGACGCATTTATCTTATCCTTAACATATTCTATCATAATTTTCAAACTTTCTATCCTTTTGCTCAGGCCCTCATATTTTATGATAAGTGAATTAAGCTCAAAAACAGCGTTTGAATACTTACCTTGACTTAGATGCATGTTTGCCCTTGCAAGACCATCAACAAGATCCTTTGGCCTTATTGTACCGAAGATTGCCACCATATTCTTTACCCTGTCAAGAAGTGATGAGGATATGCTCTTAACAATATCATCGGCCTGGAGATCCTCAAGGGCATCAAAGAGATATTTAACTGTCTCATCAAATTTATCCAGTTTTATTGCCCTCTTGGCACTTGTTATTAGGCCCTCAGCCACAAGAACATTCCTCTTTCCCCTGAGACTGTTCAGCTTCTCCTCAACACTGTTCAAATAATTGTTAAGAACTGAATAAATCTCATTTCTTACCTCCAGGTACCTCATCCTGTATGTCTCCATGAACTCCTTGAAATCTAACCTTTCAAGTGTTTTTTTAAGGTTGTCTATTATCTCCCTGCTCTTTTCAAATTTGAATCCTAGGTTTTCAAATATGAATAGATTCCCCTCCAGCGTCTCTATTATCTTTTTTGCCTCCTCATACTGCCCCTCAATAACTGATACCCTATTTTTTAAATCCTCTATCTCCTTCCATGCCTCGATATATTTCCTCTCCACATAATTTTTTATTATATCATTAAAACTTTCCCTGAATATCTCAAATACGATCTTTTTTGCACCAAGGTTTGAAACCTCAACAATTATCCTGTGCCTGAAATCATCGAGTGTATTTTCAGCAGTCTGGTATAACTTTGAAAGATTAATTTCCTGGAGTGTTGTTAGATCTGGCTTTGGTAAAACATCCTTGTAAAGGCCAGTCTCCCTTTTAATATCCTCAAGATAGCCTATCATCCCTCTCAGTTCCCTGAATCCATTCTTTATTATCTCAGTCTCCATGTTTTCAACAATCTTGTTGAACTCTTCCCTTACCTCTTCATATTTCAGATCCTCAAGGTCCTTTCTCAAAAAGTTTATTTCATTAGATATACCCTCTATCCTTTTACCGAATTTTTTCTCTATAAGATCAATCTCGGCAAGAATAGTTGCAGTCCTTGAAAATGTGTTTGTTGCAAGAGAATCAATATAACCAGAATTCTTGAACCTGTCTATCCATTTCTGTGGCAGGTCTATGCCCTGCCTCATCTTCAATATATCTTCCTGTACCTTTAATTTATTATCATGCATCAATTTTATGACAGAATCTGTGAAATTTAAGTAAATTTTTATTGCATCATCAAAACCCTTCTGAACAGAATCATATACCCTATTTATTATGTCTTGCTTTTCCTCAAAATCAATCTGACTGTTTGCAAGCCTTTCCAATTCGCTCGCCAGGAATGAAAGGTCAATCCTGAAGCCAGATACTAGCCTTGCTAGATCCTTTATATCTCCTATCCTAACATTAATTATTGTCTGCCTTTGATCTGATACCATAACACTCATTGCCTCCATATACCTTGATGCAGAGTCAAGATCATACTTTTCTAATGATCCCAGGAATTCATTAAGTAGGTTCCTTATCTCTGCATTATCCGAAAAATTTACATCAACATAGGATTTCACTGAATCCTTTATGCCCTCAAGGATCTCCCCTACACCCCTGACAAAGTCAAGCATACCTTTTTCCCCTATTGCCTGGAGTTCCCTTCTCCAGGTACCGCTTATTCCCATATTCTCCATGGATGTTAACATCCTTTCAAGTGTGGAAATTACCTTTCCCCTCCTCTCTTCAAATGATTTTGTAAGTGATGAAAGATAACCATCAAGATCATTTTTTGCAGAGTATGGATTGATTTTTGCAAGATCCCTAATCTTTTTTATTGCCTCCTTATCCACAGATAAACCTATTGTCATTAGCATTGAAATGTTCTTTTCTAGCTCATCAAGCTGCTTAATTAAATTATCCCTGGCACTTGAAAGGCCATCTATCCTTGCAATTATTTCATCCAGGGAGGCAAGTGCCTCCTGAAGCTGCCTTTTTGTTATAAGTGACCTGGTCCTTTCAAATACCTTTGTCACCTCTGTTATGTCAAAATTCTCCTCCTTAGCTTTTTGTATCCTTTCCTTCACCTCGTTTATCTTGTTTTCAAGGATATTTACCTTTAACCTCTCTATGTCACTGTTAATATCCCTTATCAAATCTATTACCTTCCTGTATTCACCCCT
>Ga0078972_1003630_pt1 | contig 45509 bp, 45 predicted proteins | sample YelNatPaOPGAMG01_FD_67568 | JGI IMG/M metagenome (GOLD analysis project Ga0078972, IMG submission 67568) | Hot spring thermophilic microbial communities from Obsidian Pool, Yellowstone National Park, USA - OP-RAMG-01 (SPADES assembly) (version 2) | ecosystem: Environmental > Aquatic > Thermal...
AGATTGGCGCTGACCAGATTGTTCGGCGTGGGGGTGCCCGCCTTGGCGGTGAACGCCGGCTCACCGGCCGGATTGGTCGCAGTGGGGTAGGTGGCGAAATAGTGGTCGAACGACACGTTTTCCTGATACACCACGACCAGATGCTTGATCGGCGTGGCGGTTGCCAGCGCGCGGGCTGCCGTGTAGCTGGTGCCGGGCACGGTAGCCACGGCGTCGGAGCCGCCTCCCCAGGCAGCAACGGCAACTGCAGCCATGGCCACCGAGGAGGCGAGAAGGGTTTTGCGCAACATGGTGAAAGTCCCTGAATGATGTGAACGAAGGATCGCGTGCGGGCTGATTCAGCCGCTGTGACACGCAATGGCAGGGATTCTTGAAAGCGCAAATGTCGTCTTCGTGACCACGCCGTGCGGGGCAACATCTTGTTGCAGAAGATACGCGCGACTTACTTTTTTGGCGCGCAAACAGCTCTCAAGGAAACGCAGGGCCGCCCCAAGTTTCCTTGGCCCCCACGGGGGGCGGTCGGTGAACCGACCCTGGGGGCACTCACACCGGGCGCAGTGCGTCCATGCGCCTTTGCCGTTATCGCGCCAGGCTCTTGAGTGCCTGGCGGATACCGTCGTCCACGCTGCAGCCCACGGGCAGCGCCTTGGTGGCCGCAGCCGCTTCCCGCTCGGAATAGCCCAGCGCGATGAGCGCCTGCAGCACATCGGAGGTGCTGCCTGCCGCCCCTGCCGCCGCGCCTCCGCCCAGATCGGCGCCGAGCTTGCCCTTGAGTTCGAGCAGTAGACGCTCGGCGGTTTTTTTGCCGATGCCGGGCACGCGAGTGAAGCGGGCGGTGTCTTGCTGGGTCACGGCCTGGGCGATTTCGGCCACGCTCAAGCCGGAAAGCACAGCCAGGGCGATGCGCGGGCCGATGCCGCTGATCTTGAGCAGTTCGCGAAAGGTGGCGCGCTCGCCTGCGGTGGCAAAACCGTAGAGCAAGTGCGCGTCTTCGCGGATGACGGTGTGGATCAGCAGGGTGACGGTCTGCCCCACGGCGGGTAGGTCGTACAGGGTACTCATGGGCACATCGACCTCGTAGCCCACGCCGCCCACGTCGAGCAGGATCTGGGGCGGGGATTTGTCGAGCAGGGTGCCGTGCAGTCGTCCGATCATGGGCAAACTTTATCAGGGCCGCGCGGGCCAACGGCTAACATTCATAAATTGTTCTGCGACTTCGCTCCATGACTAGACCCTCATCTTTCGACAAACAAGACCTCATCGCCTGTGGCGAGGGCCGAATGTTCGGCCCCGGCAATGCCCAGCTGCCGCTGCGCGAAATGCTGATGATGGATCGCATCACCCTGATCTCTGAAGAAGGCGGCGCGTATGGCCGGGGCCAGATGCTGGCCGAACTCGACATCCACCCGGATCTGTGGTTTTTCGGCGTGCACTTTCAGGGCGATCCGGTGATGCCGGGCTGCCTGGGACTCGACGCGATGTGGCAGCTCGTCGGCTTCTATCTCGGCTGGGTCGGGGGGCTAGGGCGCGGCCGCGCGCTGGGCGTGGGGGAGGTGAAGTTCACCGGCCAGGTGCTGCCCACGGCCAAGCTGGTGCAGTACCGCATCGACCTCAAGCGCGTGATCAACGGCCGTCTGGTCATGGGCATCGGCGACGGCACCATGCTGGTGGACGGGCGCGAAATCTACACCGCCAAGGATCTGCGCGTCGGACTGTTCACCTCCACCGACGGGTTTTGAAGCGTGGGATTGCCGCCCCCAAGACGGCGCTTGAGTCCGGGGCCGCAGCTCCGCGCGCCTCTGATCTCTTCGGGTAATCCCCCGGCATTTTCAGCCTCTTTTCGAGCGCACAATCTCGGTTTGTATCCAAATGTTTGAGATTCCCATGCTGCCCGCTCGACCCACTTCCATCCTCAATCCGCAACGCCGCAGCCTGCTGGGCTGGGGTGTCGCCGCTGCCAGTCTGGCCGCAGCGGGCGCCGCCGCGCCGCACCTGGCGGCCTTTGCCGCCGATGCGGTGGATTTCATCCGCGGCCCGAAGGTGGCCGATGTGCCGCTCACCCGGCTGTCTGAGCATGTGTTCGTGATCTACGCCGCCGATGGCTTTCCCACCGAAAGCAATCAGGGCATGATGAGCAATATCACGGCGGTGAAATCCGCCAAGGGCTTCATCATTCTCGACACCGGCGCCTCGGTGCAGATCGGCGAGATGGTCATACGCCAGTTGCGCAAACTGTCCGATCAGCCCGTCATCGCCGTGTTCAACTCGCACTACCACGGCGATCACTGGCTGGGCAATGACGCCTTCGTCAGCGCCTATGGCCAGGATCTGCCCATTTACGCCATGCCGCACACCCGCGAGCAAATTCTGGGGGCCACCGGCACCGAGTGGCAGCAGGCCATGCTCAAGTGGACCAACCAATCGAGCGCGGGCACGCGCATTGTCGCGCCCAACCGCGATGTGAAGCACGGCGACGTGTTCGACTTTGGCGACGTCACGCTGCGCGCCCATCACTACGGCACGGCCCACACGCCGTCGGATGTGTGCATCGAGGTGGTGCAGGACAAGCTGACCTATGTCGGCGACGTGATGATGAACCGGCGCATCGCCAACATGGACGAGGGCTCCTACCCCGGAAGTCTGTCCTACATGGCCGCGCTGGAGAAAAACATCCCAGGGAGCAACTGGCTGCCCGGCCACGGTCATGCCGGGCCGGAGGTGATGACCTGGCAGCGCGAGTTGTTTGCCGCGATCTGGGAGCATGCGCAGAAGGCTGCGCGCGACATGGCCGGGCCCGACGCCGCCATCGCCGCCGCCAAGGCCGATCCGCGCGTAGCCTCCAAGGCCAAAGACACCGCCGGCTGGGACAACAACATCGGCAAATACATCAGCCTGGCGTATCTGGAGGCCGAGCAGAAGGTCTGACCCGCCGCGCGCGGGCCAACCTGCTACCGCACCCGCTCCACCGCCAGCGGCACCTTGATCCCTCCTCGGAACTCCGACAGGGTGATGCTCGGGTCGGCCAGTTCGCCGTTCGCGGTGAAGTGGATGTCGCTGTCGGTCACACCGTCGTCGTCGATGTGACGGATATCCTTGCGGTACACCTTCGGATCGCTCGACCCGGCTTTCATCATGGCGTGCGCCAGCACCATCGCAGCGTCGTAGGCGTTGGGCGAATAGAGCTGGAAGGCGGCGGCGCCGAACAGCGCGTCGTAACGCGCTTTCCAGGCCTTACCCTTGGGCAGTTCCGACAGGGGCGCGCCGCCCTGCGCGCAAATCGTGCCGTTCACCGCATCGCCCGCCACCTTGGCCATGATGGGCGCGCAGATGCCGTCGCCGCCCAACAACCGCGCGGTCATGCCGATCTGGCGCATCTGCCGCAGCAGCGGCCCGGCTTGGCTGTACATGCCACCGTATAAGATCACCTGCGGATGGTCGGCCTTGATGCGCGTGAGGATGGCGGAGAAATCGGTGGCCTTGTCGTCGGTGTATTCGCGGTCCACCACGTCCATGCCCAGCTTCTTCGCCGTGGCCGAAAACACATCGGCCAAGCCCTGACCGTAGGCGGTGCGGTCGTCCACCACCGCCACGCGCTGCACTTTCAGGGTGTCGTGGGCATATTCGGCCAGCCCCGCGCCCAGCGCGTTGTCGTTAGCGATCATGCGGAAAAAGGTTTGGTAGCCCTGCTCGGCAATCTTGGGGGAGGTGGATGACGGGGTGATCTGCGGGATGCCCGCCTGGCTGTAGATGCGCGCGGCCGGTAAGGTGCAGCCCGAGGTCTGGTGGCCGACCACGCCACTCACGCCTTCGTCCACCAGCTTCTGCGCCACCAGCGTGGCCTGGGTGGGCAGGCCCTGATCGTCTTCTGCGTCCATCGCCCAACGCACCGGCCTGCCGCCGATCCCTGCATGGTCGGCATTGAGCTTGTCCAGCGCCATCTGCACGCCGTTGACCGCATCCTGACCACTGGCAGCCAAGGGGCCGGACAGCGGTACGGCCACGCCGATGACCACGCGCTGCTCGGCCGCTAGCGCCGAGCAGCCCGCTGCCGCAAACAAGGCGAGCGACAGTGCAGCCCAGCGCAACGATGCAGACATGATCGGCTCCTTGAAAAAATCGACAGGCTGCATCTTCAAGCAAGATGCCTGCGCGCCGTGTAAACAGATGCGACAGCACCCGCCGTTGCTGCAGGGATTTAACCGATCAGCCGTCCGCCGCGTGTGCGCAGGCCGCGCAACTGGGCCGCATGCAGGGTGCCCGCCTTGCCGACGCCGTCCGCCCTCCGCGGTGCGGCGTGATGCACCGCAGTCAGCGCGCGCTGCGCGTGGGCATGACAGATCGCAAGCCCCAGCGCGTCGGCCGCGTCCGGCCCCGGCTGGCCCGGCAGCGCCAGCAACCGTGCCACCATCTCCTGCATCTGCGTCTTGCTGGCGCGGCCATAGCCGACGATGGATTTTTTGAGCTGTAGCGCGGTGTACTCGACCACCGGCAAGCCCTGCGCCACCAGCGCCGCAATCGCTGCACCGCGCGCCTGCCCGAGCAGCAGGGTGGACTGTGGGTTGACGTTGACAAACACGATCTCAACCACGGCCACATCCGCCTGCGCCTGCTGCGCCACCGCGCTCACGCCGTCGAACAGGGTTTTCAGCCGGTCGGGTAGCAGCCCTTTCGGAATGCGGATCGTCCCGCTGGCCTGATAGGCAAGCCGTTGGCCCACGGCGTCGATCACGCCGTAGCCGGTGGTGTTGAGTCCGGGGTCGATGCCGAGGATGCGCATGCGCCGCGCCTGTGGCTGCGGCTTTAGTGCCGGAAATGCCGCATGCCGGTGAGCACCATGGCCATGCCGTGCTCGTTGGCCGCTTTGACGACATCGGCATCGCGCAACGAGCCGCCGGGGTGAATGACCGCGGTGATGCCGACCTGCGCGGCGTTGTCGATGCCGTCGCGGAAGGGGAAGAAGGCGTCGGAGGCCATCACCGATCCGGGCACTGGCAAGCCCGCATGCTCGGCCTTGATCGCGGCGATGCGCGCCGAGTTCACCCGACTCATCTGCCCGGCACCGACGCCGATAGTGGCCTGATCCTTGGCGTAGACGATGGCGTTGGACTTGACGAACTTGGCCACGCGCCAGGCAAACAGCAGGTCGCGCAGTTCGGCCTCGGTCGGCTGGCGCTGGCTGACGATCTGCAGCTCGCCGTGCAGGGCCAAGTCAGCGTCCTGCAGCAGCAGGCCGCCGTTGACGCGCTTGGCGTCAAACCGGGCTGCGGGCTGCGCGTCCCAACTGCCGCAGGCCAGCAGGCGCACGTTTTTCTTCGCCGCGCAGATGTCGATGGCCGCCTGCGACACCGCGGGCGCGATGATGACCTCCACGAACTGCCGCTCGACGATGGCGCGGGCAGTGTCGGCGTCGAGTGCGCGGTTGAAGGCGATGATGCCACCAAAGGCCGATTCGGTGTCGGTGGCGTAGGCGCGGTCGTAGGCGGCAAGCAGTGAGTCGCCATACGCCACGCCGCAGGGGTTGGCATGCTTGACGATGACGCAGGCCGGGCCGTCGGCGAACTGCTTGACGCATTCGAGCGCGGCGTCGGCGTCGGCGATGTTGTTGAACGACAGCTCCTTGCCTTGCAGCTGGCGCGCGGTGGCGATGCTGGCCTCGCGCGCTCCGGGTTCGACATAGAACGCCGCGGCCTGATGGGGGTTCTCGCCGTAGCGCAGGTCTTGCTGCTTGGTGAAGGTGAGGTTGAGCTGCGCAGGAAAGGCGCTGCGCGATCCGTCATCCTTCAGCGCCGAAAGATAGTTGGCAATCGCCGCGTCGTACTGGGCGATGCGGTTGAACGCGGCGACCGCCAGGCGAAAGCGCGTGGCGTCGCTGACTATGCCCGCCGTGCGCAGCTCATCCACCACGACGGCATAGTCGGCCGGGTCGGTGACCACCGCGACATGCTGATAGTTTTTCGCGCCCGAGCGCACCATCGCCGGGCCGCCGATGTCGATGTTCTCGATCGCATCGGCAAGGCTGTGCGGCTTGGCCACGGTGGCCTCGAAGGGGTAGAGGTTGACGCAGAGGATGTCGATCGCGGGCAGGTCGTGCGCCGTGGTCTGCGCCACATGCTCGGGCAGGTCGCGCCGCGCCAGCAGTCCGGCATGCACCTTGGGATGCAGGGTTTTCACCCGGCCGTCGAGCATCTCGGGAAAGCCGGTGTAGTCGGCCACCTCGAGCACGGGCAGCCCCGCCTCGCGCAACATCCTGGCGGTGCCGCCGGTGGACAGCAGGCGCACGCCCAAGGCATGCAAGTCGCGGGCGAAGTCGAGCACGCCGGTCTTGTCGGAAACGGAAATCAGGGCTTGCATGAAAGTCTCGAAGAAAGGAAAGGTGGGTTCAGAGCAGCTTGTGTTCGGCCAGCTTTTTGCGCAGGGTGTTGCGGTTGATGTCCAGCCAGCGCGCAGCCAGCGACTGGTTGCCTTCGGCATGGCGCATCACGGTGGCCAGCAGCGGCTTTTCCACCGCCTGCATCACCATGGCGTGAATGCCATGCGGCTCGGAGCCGCCGAGGTCGCGGAAATAGCCTTCCAGGCTCTCGATCACGCATTGTTCGAGGGTTTTGGGTTGCGGGTTCATGCAGCGGCGGCAAGAGGAAGGGGGAGGGAGGGCTGCGTTGTCCCGAGCAGGCGGCGCAGCGCGGCCAGTTGCTCGACGGCGGTCTGCAGGGTGTTGAAGTGCTGGCGGAAAGCGGCGCCACCCTCCAGATGGGCGACATACCAGCCGACATGCTTGCGCGCGGTGCGCACGCCAGCGGCCTCGCCGTAGAGTGCATAGTGGTCGTCGAGATGCGCGAACAGCCAGTCGCGCCATTGCGCGGGCGATGGGTCGGGCCGCAGCGCGCCGTGTTCCAGATAGGCGGCGATCTGGCCGAACAGCCAGGGGCGGCCCATCGCAGCGCGGCCGATCATCACCGCATCGGCGCCGGTTTGCAGCAGCACGGCAGCGGCTTTCTGCGGCGAGTCGATGTCCCCATTGGCCACGACGGGAATGCCCACGCTGCGCTTGACCTCGGCAATGGTGTCGTACTCGGCCTGCCCGCCATAGCCCTGCTCGCGGGTGCGGCCGTGCACCACCAGCATCGCCGCACCGGCGGCCTCGGCCAGACGGGCGATGCGCGGGGCGTTGCGGGCCACTGCGCACCAGCCAGCGCGCATTTTGAGCGTGACCGGCGCACCGAACGGACCGGCAGCCTGCACTGCAGCTTCGACCAGCCGCGCTGCGAGGTCTTCGTCCTGCATCAGCGCGGAGCCGGCCCAGCGGTTGCAGACCTTTTTCGCCGGGCAGCCCATATTGATGTCGATGATGTGCGCGCCGCGCACCAGGTTGTCGTGCGTCGCCTGCGCGATCTGCTCGGGGTCGGTGCCGACGATCTGCACCGCGATCGGCGCGGCCTCACCGTCGTGGTTGGCGCGGCGCGAGGTCTTGAGCGTGTCGCGCAGGTCGGCGCGCGAGGTCACCATTTCGCTCACGCAATATCCCGCCCCGAGTTGCCGCGCCAGCCGCCGGTAAGGTCGGTCGGTGACCCCGGCCATGGGCGCGGCGAACACGCGGTTCGCCAGCAGGTGTTGCCCGAGCCGCAACGGCGCGCGCATCCGCGCAAGCGCCGCAAGGGGCGCGGAGTCGGCAGGGGCGGCGGGTTGGGTCATGGCGGGATGGCGTGCGCGGCGCAGCACACCGGACGATGCGGCTGCCGCTTTTTTGTGCAGGGATGTGATTCTATGCGGGCGGCCGCGCCGTCCCGCCCATCCCATCCGGCCCGGCTGCGGTGCCGTCCGCTGCGCCGCCAGCCTGCGCCTGCCGCAGGCGGATCGCACGCCAGACCTGCAGCTTGCCCTGCTCGCTCATGCCGCTCCAGCGCGCGATTTCATCCAGGGTGCGCAGGCAGCCGCGGCACAGCCCGCGCGCCTCATCCAGGGTGCAAACATTGATGCAGGGCGACGGCACGGTCATGGCTTCAGGCCACCTGGGTGATTGCGCTTGGCGCGACACCGAGCCAGCGCGGCAGGTCGTCAGGCTGCAGCGGGAACACGGCATGCGGATGCCCGGCCGCGGCCCAGATGCGGGAAAAGCGCCAAAGACTCGCATCGATCAGCGCGATCGGCGGCTGCAGATGGCCCACCGGACTCACGCCGCCGATGGCAAAGCCGGTGGTCGCGCGCACGAAATCGGCATCGGCGCGCGCCAGCATCCCCACTTGCGCGGCCACGGCGCGCTCATCCACCCGCCGGTCTCCGGCGCAGACCACCAACACGGCGCGGTGGCTGTCCACATGGCGGAACACGATGGACTTGGCGATCTGCCCAAGCGCAACGCCCAGCGCGTCGGCCGCCTGCTGCGCGGTGCGTGCGGCGGCGTCGAGCAGCACCGGCAGCTCGGCATGGCCGAGTGCGGCCAGCGCGTCGATCACGCGCTGCACCGAATCCGATGGATTGCTGATCGGGCGCGTCGGCATGGCGCGGCTCATGCGGCGCAGGCCCCCTCGCCCTGCGCGGCGGCCCATTTGGCCAGCAGCGCGCGGCCCGCGCGGCTGTGGTTCGGGCGGCCGATGGCGCGGGTGATGAAGTCGCCCGTCTCGACCACCGCGCGCAGATCGACCCCGGTTTCCAGCCCCAAGCCGTGCAGCATGTAAAGCAGATCCTCTGTGGCGAGATTGCCCGTGGCGCCCTTGGCGTACGGGCAGCCGCCCAGACCGGCGACGGATGAGTGAAAGCTCGCCACGCCCAGCTGCAAGGCCGCGAGCACATTGGCCAGCGCCTGGCCGTAGGTGTCGTGGAAATGCCCGGCTTGCTGCGCCAGCGGGAACACCCGCGCGGTGGCGTCGAACACCGCCTGCACCGCGCCGGGCGTCCCCACGCCGATGGTGTCGGCGATGTCGATCGAGTCGCAGCCCAGCTCGGCCATGCGCTGCACCACGTCGACCACGGCCGCAGGCCGAACCTCGCCCTGGTACGGGCAGCCCAGCGCCACCGAAATGCTGCCGCGCAGCCGCACCCCGGCAGCCTTCGCCGCCGCGGCCACTGGGCGGAAGCGTTCGATCGACTCGGCAATCGAGCAGTTGATGTTTTTTTGCGCGAACGCTTCGCTTGCGGCGCTGAACACCACCACCTCGTCCACCCCGGCGGCCAGCGCCGCTTCCATGCCTTTCAGATTGGGCACCAGCGCGGAATACCGAGTGCCGGGACGGCGGCCGATGTCCGCCATCACTTCGCTGCTGCCGGCCATCTGGGGCACCCACTTGGGCGAGACGAAGGCAGCAGCCTCGATCTGCGGCAGCCCCGCTGCGGACAGGCGATCGACCAACGCGATTTTCACCGCGGTGGGCACCGGGTTGGCCTCGTTCTGCAGGCCGTCGCGCGGACCGACTTCGACCACTTCGACCGACTTCGGCAAATCGTTCAGCGTGTGCATGTGCATCTCTCCAACTCAGTATCCCAGCCGCATGTCGACTGCGCCGCTGGGCGATTCGCCGCGCTCGATGGCGGCGATCTTGCGCACGATCTGTGCCGCCGATGGCCCGACCAGGGTTTGCGCCGCCACATGCGGGGTGATGCGCACCCGCGGGTGGCGCCATAGCGGATCATCGGACGGCAACGGCTCGGTGGCAAAGACATCGAGCAAGGCGCTGGCGAGGTGCCCACCGTGCAGCAGATCGAGCAGGTCGGCCTGATCGATCACCGCGCCGCGGCTGGCGTTGATGAGGTGCGCGCCCTGCGGCAGACGGCTCAGCGCAGCGTAATCGAGTCGGCCGCGGGTGTCGGCTGTCAGCGGCAACAACACCACCAGCACTCGGGTTTGGGCCAGGAATTCATCCAGCCGCTCCAGGGGATAAAGCGCGCAGCGCAGTTCGGCTGCAACAGGCGACCTCCCGCTGCGGTTGCAGGCCAGAACGGGAAAGTCCATCGCCGCCACCCGCCGTGCGGCTGCCGCGCCCATCTGCCCCAGGCCGAGAAAGCCCACCGTGAAGCTGGCGCGCGGCGACAACGGCAGCGGCTCCCAACGCTGCTGCGCCTGTTGCGCGGCGTAGTCCGTCATGCGGCGGTACGCGTGCAGCACACCCTCGGCCACATAGTCGGCCATCTGTCGCCCCATGCCCGCGTCTTCGAGGCGGACCAGCGGCACGCCGGGATGCAGGCGGTGCAGTAGCGGCGCGATCGCGTCGACCCCGGCACCGAGATTGAACACCACGCGCAAGCCCATCTGTCCGGCGAGCCACTCGGGCTCGGGGCGCCAAACCAGCGCGAACTCGGCCTGCGCCTCGGGCTGCGCGCAGGCGTCGATCACGTCGATCGCCAGGCCGGTTTCCTTGGCGTGCTGCATCAGCGCCTCGCGCCAGCGGCGAAAGGGTTCGTCCGGATCCCAGACCGCCAGCCTCATGCGCTCGTCCCCTGTTCCTGCAGCGCGGTGATGCGCAGCAGCTCCGCACCCTCGCTGACCTGGTCGCCCACCGCGTGCAGCAGTTCGCTGACCTGCCCAGCCGACGGGGCATGCAGGGTGTGCTCCATTTTCATCGCTTCGAGCACCAGCAGCGGCGCGCCGGGCTGCACGGTGTCGCCAGGCTGCACATGCAGCGCAATGATCTTGCCGGGCATCGGCGCGGTCAGCCGCCCTGACGCCTGCACCGCAGTGGCGTCGCCCAGATCGGCGCCGCGCAGTTGCAGCAGCGCCTGCTCGCCCGCGGCGAACACCGCAAAGCCCGCCGCGCCCAGCCGCACCACCTCGACCTGCGCGCGCTGCGGCCCCAGGGTGAGCACCAGCGCACGTTCGTTCTCGGCCCGCCCGGCGCGCGCGCTGCAGACAAACGGCTGCGGCTGATCCATCCCCGGTGCGTGTAGGCGCATCGGCTGCCCGCCGTTGGCGTAGAGCAGGGTGCAGCGCAGTTCGCCCCACGGGCTGTCGAAGGCAAAAGCGCGCGGCGGCAGCACGCCGTTGGTGTATCCATCGCGCGCGGACCAGGAGTCGTCGGTCTGGGTGTCGCGTTCGGCTTCGAGCACCGCGCCGACCGCTGCGGCGCAGGCCAGCTGCGGCGCGATCGCAGGCGGCGCCAGCAGCGCGTCCTGATGCCGAGAGATCAGTCCGGTATCGACCACGCCCGCGGCAAACGCCTCCTGCCCGAGCAAGCGGTGGAGGAACTGCACATTGGTCTGTAGCCCGGCGATGCGGGTGGCCGCCAGCGCCTGCCGCAGCCGCAGCCGCGCCTGCACGCGCGTCGCCCCCCAGGCGATCAGTTTGGCGATCATCGGGTCGTAGTACGGGGTGATCGCATCGCCCTCGCGCACCCCGCTGTCGATGCGGATGCCCTGATCGCCCACCGCGCCGAAGACGGCATGCGGTGGCAGCGCAAGCCGCTGCAGCACCCCGGTGGACGGCAGGAAACCGGCTTCGGGATGTTCGGCGTAGAGCCGCGCCTCGATCGCATGGCCGGTGCAACGCACCTGCTCCTGCGCCATGGGCAGCCGCTCGCCCGCAGCCACGCGCAGCTGCCACTCGACCAGATCCAGGCCGGTGATCAGCTCGGTCACCGGATGCTCGACCTGCAGCCGGGTGTTCATCTCCATAAAGTAGAACTGCTGCGGCACCCCGGCCTCGCTGCATTCGACGATGAACTCCACCGTGCCCGCGCCGACATAGCCCACCGCCTGCGCCGCGGCCACGGCGGCAGCGCCCATGTCGCGGCGCATGGCCTCGGGCAAGCCGGGCGCGGGAGCTTCCTCGATGACCTTCTGATGACGGCGCTGCATCGAACAATCGCGCTCGAACAGCCAGAGGCAGTGGCCGTGCGCGTCGGCGAACACCTGGATTTCGATATGCCGCGGGTTGCGCACCAGCTTTTCCACAAGCACCGCATCATGGCCGAAGCTGCTCATCGCCTCACGGCGGCATGACGCCAGCGCAGCGTCGAACGCCTCGGCCGCATGCACCTCCCGCATGCCCTTGCCGCCGCCGCCCGCGCTGGCCTTGATCAACACCGGATAGCCGATGCGCTCGGCCTCGGCCTTGAGCAGCGTGGCATCCTGCTCGGCGCCGTGATAGCCCGGCACCAGCGGTACCCCGGCCTGCTGCATCAGCCGCTTGGACTCGGCCTTCAACCCCATGGCCTGCATGGCCGCCGGCGGCGGGCCGATGAACACCACCCCGGCTTCGGCGCAGGCTTGGGCAAAGGCCGGGTTTTCGCTGAGGAAGCCATAGCCCGGATGGATGGCCTGCGCCCCGGTGTCGCGCGCGGCCTGCACGATGCGCTCGCCTAGCAGATAGCTGCGCGCCGCCTCGGACGGGCCGATGCACACCGCCTCGTCGCAAGCGGCCACATGGGCTGCGGCCGCATCCGCCTCGGAATACACCGCCACGGTGGCGATGCCCAGGCGGCGGCAGGTGGCCGCCACGCGGCAGGCGATCTCGCCGCGATTGGCGATCAGGACTTTCGAAAACATGTCAGCACTCCAAGTCAACGCGGCTCAGCTCTTGTCGCGAAAGGTCACATCCGTCGCGCCAGACGCAGTCTCGGCCCTGCCGCTGAACAGGCGCACCATGCGACCGAGCAGGCCGCGCACGAAGTGCAAGCTTCGGCGCGCCAGCCAAACCATGGCGATCAGCACCAGCGCCAGCGCGATGAAAAACAGCACCGGATGCAACCACGCCAGCCACAGCCCGCCCAGCACCAGTGCGTCCTCGCCAAACGACGCGCCGACGTTGGAAAACGGCTCGGGCGAGGTGTTGATGGCGGCGCGGGTGGAGAGCTTGGTGCCGTGGCTGACCGCAGCCAGGCTGCCACCGGCCGCCGCAGCCAGCGCCGCGACGAAGGTGTGATCCAGGCCGAACACGCTGGCAGCGAGCACCGCGCCTGCAGGGATGCGCAGCAGGGTGGAGATGAAATCGAGCAGACTGTCCACCCCGGGGATTTTGTCGCCGATGAATTCGAGCGCGGCCAGCAGCCCGGTGAGGCCCACCGCCAGCGGGCTGGCCAGGGGCTGCAGCCCGGCAGGCAGTTGCACCCAGCCGCTCAGCCCGGCCAGCCCCACGGCGAACATGACCAGAAAGGCGCGCAGGCCGCTGGCCCAGCCCAGCGCGGCGGCCAGGGCAAGGAGCTGCAGGGTGTCGAGGGTGGGGGCTTGCATGGATCGGATCAGGCGCTTTGCTGGGCGCGGAGGATGCGCCGCGACGCGGGGGCGCTCGGTGACGCAGCGGCTGGCAGGTCGCCCGCGTGCAGACCGAGGCGAGCGAACAGCGCGCGGTCGGCGTCCACCTCGGCATTGCCGGTGACCAGCAGGGTGTCGCCGTAAAAAATCGAGTTTGCTCCGGCAAGAAAGCACAGCGCCTGGATGCCGTCGCCCAGTTCTTTACGCCCGGCCGACAGCCGCACCCAGGCGCGCGGCATGACGATGCGCGCCGCCGCCACCGTGCGCACGAACTCGAAGGGGTCGAGGTCGGGCGCGTGTTCCAGCGGCGTTCCGGCCACGCGCACCAGCGCGTTGATCGGCACGGATTCGGGATAGGGGTCGAGGTTGGCGAGCTCGGCCAGCAGCGCGGCGCGGTCGGCGCGGGTCTCGCCCATGCCGACGATGCCGCCGCAGCACACCGCCATGCCCGCGCTGCGCACATGACGCAGGGTGTCGAGCCGGTCTTGATAGGTGCGGGTGGTGATGATGTTGCCGTAGAACGCGGGCGAGGTGTCGAGGTTGTGGTTGTAGTAATCCAGCCCGGCGTCGGCCAGACGCTGCGCCTGCTCGGGGCGCAGCATCCCCAGGGTCATGCAGGTCTCAAGCCCGAGCGCCTTGACACCCTCGACCAGACGCGCCACGGCGTCGATATCGCGATCCTTGGGCTCGCGCCAGGCCGCGCCCATGCAAAAGCGGCTGGCCCCGGCGTCCTTGGCCGCCCGGGCGTGGGCCAGCACCCCATCAAGGTCCATCAGCTTGCCCGCCTTCAGACCGACGTCGTGATGCGCCGATTGCGGGCAGTAGGCGCAGTCTTCGGCGCAGCCGCCGGTCTTGATCGACAGCAGAGACGAAAGCTGCACCTCGGTCGGGTCGAAGTGCGCGCGGTGGATTTGCTGCGCCTGCCACATCAATTCGGGCAGCGGCAGGTCGAGCAGCGCAGCAATGCGCTCGGGCGTCCAGGGGGTGGGGGCGTTGTTGTTCATGGCGAGATTCGGTTCAGTTCGGGCCGGGTTCGACCCAGCTCGGCTTGCGTTTTTCGAGAAAAGCGGCGATGCCCTCGCGCCCGTCACTGCTGGCGCGGGCTTGGGCGATGCGCTCGGCGGTATCCGCCAGCAGCGCCTCACTCAGCGGATGATGCGCCACCTCGGCGAGCAGGCGCTTGGCCGCAGCCAACGCCTGCGGCGAAGCGGCCCGCAGCGCCTGCGTCCACGCGCGCACCTGCGCGTCGAGCGCTTCGGCGTCTGCGGCCACTTCGTGCACCAGGCCGATGCGCTGCGCGGTGGCGGCGTCCAGCACCTCGGCGGTCAGGGTGTAGCGCTGCGCCGCGCGGGGGCCGATGGCGCGCAGCACATGCGGCATGATGGTCGCCGGAATCAGCCCCAGCTTGACCTCACTCAGGCAGAAGCGCGCGCTGGCCACGGCCACGGCCAGATCGCAGGCCGCCACCAGACCGAAGCCCCCGGCGAAGGCATCGCCCTGCACCCGGGCGATCACGGGCTTGGGGCATTCGGCCACGGCGCGCAGCATGCGCGCGAGTTGCAGCGCGTCGTCGCGATTCTGCGCCTCGGAAAATCCGGCCAGTTGCTGCATGTAGCGCAGATCGGCCCCGGCGCAAAACGCGGCGCCCTGCGCCGCGAGCACGACCACGCGCACTTGCGCATCCAGGCCGAGTTCGACGAAGGCGGTGTGCAGCGCGGCGATGGTCGCAGCGTCGAAGGCGTTGCGCACCTCGGGACGGTTCAGGGTGACCGTGGCCACAGCGCCGACGCGCTCGACCCGCACCGCCACAGCCGCGTTCAAGCCGCCTCCTCGCGCAGCATGTAGATCAGGTCGAGCACCGGCGCGGGGTGGCCCATCGCGGTCAGCGCTGCGGTGAGCTGGCCGCGGTGATGCGTGGCATGGTTGAACACATGCGTCAAGGTCAGGGCGAAGGGCGAGGTCACCGGCTCGCCGCGGCTGGTGGTGTAGGCCAGCGTGGAGGCCAGGCGTTCGGGAGGCAGCGAGGCGATGAACGGCTGCCACGTCTGCGCGACTTCCAACAGGCGCTGAGCCAGACGGGCGCGGTCGGGTTCGGCCTCGGCGTCGAGCGCGATGCCGGTGGGCGACACGCCATCGAGGAAGCGGCGCTGCCACAGCAGCCCTTCAGCGACCAGCAGATGGTTGAGCGTGCCGTGGATACTCTTGAAAAACAGCCCGCAGTCGCGCCGGTAATCCGCTTCCATCAGCGGCGCGATGGACTCGGTGAGCAGTCGGCGCGTGGCCCAGAGGTGATAGCGGGCGAGCGTGGCGAAGTGCGGTTGCAGGGTCATGACAGGTTTGGGGCCATGCGGGTGCAGGCGGGTTGCGCGGGGGGGGAATCAGTGCCGCCACACCTTGAGGCCACGCAGATTTTCCATCACATCGAAATCGGTGTCGTTGTGCAGTAGCGCGTCGTCGTGGTCGATGCAGTAACTGGCCTGCAGCATATCGACCGCGCTGCGGATGGTGTAGCCCATTGCGCGCAGCAGGCGGTCGTGCTGCGCGGCCTGCAGGGCGTTGTCCTCGCCGCCGATCTCGATCACGGCCAGCGCGCTCATGGACTTGCGCGCCGCCAGATCGTCGCGCTCGTGGCGAAAGCCGCGCAACACTTCGAACAGCACCAGATCGGCCACAGCCAGCGGCGCCATGTCGTCGAGCAGCAGCGCAAGACTGCTGGCCTGCGGCGTGGCGCGACCATTGAAAAAGTCGATCCATACCGAACTGTCGACCAGAATCATCCGCCTATTCCTTGCTGGCCGACTTTTCGCGCGCGGTCACCGCCGGTGCAGCACCGGGTTCGGCAGCCGGATACGGCGGATGCGGCGCTTGCATCATGGGCGGGGCGGCGCCCTCGGCCAAGGGATCATCCCAATGCAGCTTGCCGCGCAGCGCGAGCAGGTCGCGGTAAGCGGCGCGGCGGCGCAGGAGCTTGAGCCCTTCCTCCACCGCCTCTTTCTTGGTCTTGAACGGCCCGGCGCGCATCGCGGCTTCCATGAGCGCGTCGTCGATATCGATATTGGTGCGCATCATGTGTATTAAATGAGTGAAATATGTGCATCAAAGAGGCTGCATCACATCCGGAACACGCCGAAGCGGGTTTCGGGAATGGGGGCATGGAGCGCAGCGGACAGGCCCAGCGCCAGCACGCGGCGGGTGTCTGCCGGGTCAATGATGCCGTCGTCCCACAAGCGCGCCGTGGCGTAGTAGGGGTGGCCCTGGGCTTCGTATTGCGCGCGGATCGGGGCCTTGAACGCCTCTTCCTCCTGGGCGCTCCACTGCCCGCCCTTGGCTTCGATGCCGTCGCGCCGCACAGTGGCGAGCACGCTCGCCGCCTGCTCGCCGCCCATGACGCTGATGCGCGCGTTGGGCCACATCCACAACTGCCGCGGCCCGAATGCGCGGCCGCACATGCCATAGTTGCCCGCGCCGAACGACCCGCCGATGATCACCGTGAACTTGGGCACCTGGGCACAGGCCACGGCAGTCACCAGCTTGGCGCCATGCCGGGCGATGCCTTCGTTTTCGGCCTTGCGCCCGACCATGAAGCCAGTGATGTTCTGCAAAAACACCAGCGGAATCCGGCGCTGGCAGCACAGTTCGATGAAATGGGCGCCCTTGACCGCGCTGTCGGAAAACAGAATGCCGTTGTTGGCCAGGATGCCCACGGGCATGCCGTGCAGATGCGCAAATCCGCACACCAGGGTGCTGCCGAAGCGCGCCTTGAACTCGTCGAACTCCGAGCGATCGACCAGCCGGGCGATGATCTCGCGGATGTCGAAGGGCTTGCGGGCATCGGTGGGGATGCAGCCATAGAGCTCGTGCGCCGGGTACAGCGGCTCGCTGGGCGGGCGCAGATCGACGACGGCGCGCTGGGGCGGACGCAGCCGCGCCACGATCTGCCGGGCAATGGCCAGCGCGTGGGCGTCGTTGCGGGCCAGATGGTCGGCCACGCCGGACAGCCGGGTATGCACATCGCCGCCGCCCAGGTCTTCGGCGCTGACCTCTTCGCCAGTGGCGGCCTTGACCAGCGGTGGGCCGCCCAGAAAGATGGTGCCCTGGTTGGCGACGATGATGGATTCATCGCTCATCGCCGGCACATAAGCCCCCCCCGCGGTGCACGAGCCCATGACCACGGCGATCTGCGCGATGCCCTCGGCGCTGAGCGTGGCCTGGTTGTAGAAAATGCGGCCGAAATGGTCGCGATCGGGAAAGACCTCGTCCTGGTTCGGCAGGTTGGCGCCGCCGGAGTCGACCAGATAAAGGCACGGCAGGCGGTTCTCACGCGCGATCTCCTGCGCCCGAAGGTGTTTTTTCACCGTCATGGGGTAGTAGGTGCCGCCCTTGACCGTGGCGTCGTTGCACACGATCACGCATTCGCGCCCGCTGACGCGGCCGATTCCGGTGATGAGCCCCGCACCCGGTGCGGCATTGTCGTACAGGCCCAGCGCGGCCAGCGGCGACAGTTCGAGAAACGGCGTGCCGGGATCGAGCAGCATGGCCACGCGCTCGCGCGGCAGCAGTTTGCCACGCGCGGTGTGTTTGGCGCGGGCTGCCTCGCCACCGCCTTGCGCGGCCTGCGCAAGGCGGTGGCGCAGGTCGTCCACCAAAGCCTGCATGGCGGCGGCGTTGGCCGCGAATTCGGCGCTGCGGGCGGAGAGTTTGGTTTCGAGAACGGGCATGACGTTTGTATCGGCGGGCTGGCTCAGGCGGTCTTCTGGGTTTGCAGCCCGAGTTCGCGCTGCATGGTTTCGCGGATCTTGAACTTCTGCACCTTGCCGGTGATGGTCAGCGGGAAGCTCGGAACGAAGCGGATGTAGCGCGGAATCTTGTAGTGCGCGATTTGCCCCTGGCAGAACGCGCGGATGTCGTCTTCGGTCGGCGCGGTGCCCGGTTTGGGGATGATCCAGGCGCACAGCTCCTCGCCGTATTTCGGGTCGGGCACGCCCACCACCTGCACGTCTTGCACCGCGGGATGGCGGTAGATGTATTCCTCGACTTCGCGCGGATAGATGTTCTCGCCGCCGCGAATGACCATGTCCTTGATGCGACCGACGATGTTCACATAGCCTTCGTCGTCCATGGTGGCCAGGTCGCCGGTATGCATCCAACCCTCGGCGTCGATGGCCTCGCGGGTCTTGTCGGCATCGCCCCAATAGCCGTGCATCACCGAGTAGCCGCGGGTGCACAGCTCGCCGGGCGTGCCGCGTGGCAACGTCTGCCCGGTGGCCGGATCGATGATCTTCACCTCCAGATGCGGCTGCACCTGCCCGACCGTGCTCACCCGCTTGGCGAGCGGCGTGTCGGTGGAGCTCTGGCAGCTGACCGGCGCGGTTTCGGTCATGCCGTAGGCGATGGTGATCTCCGACAGGTGCATGTCGCGCACCACGCGCTTCATCACCTCGATCGGGCAGGGGCTGCCGGCCATGATGCCGGTGCGCAGCGTGCTCAGGTCGAACTCGCCAAAGCGCGGATGGTCGAGCATGGCGATGAACATGGTGGGCACGCCATGCAGGCCGGTGCAAGCCTCCTCCTGCACGGTCTGCAGGGTCAGCAGCGGATCGAACGCATCGTTGGGATAGACAATGGTGGCGCCATGCGTCAGGCAGGCCAGATTACCCAGCACCATGCCGAAGCAGTGGTACAGCGGCACGGGGATGCACAGCCGATCGGCCGCGGTGAGCTTCATCGCCTCGCCGATGAAGTAGCCGTTGTTCAGGATGTTGCTGTGGGTCAGCGTGGCGCCCTTGGGAAAGCCGGTGGTGCCGCTGGTGAACTGGATGTTGATCGGCTCGCGTGCATCGAGCGTTGCGGCAACCCGCGCCACGGCCGGATCGTTGGCGCTGCCGTGGCTCATCCAGTCGGCAAAGCGCAGCATGCCGGGCTCGTCGTGCTCGCCCAGATGGACGATGAACCGAAGCTCGGGCAGACGCGCGGCACGCAGCTGTCCCGGCTGGGCATGGGCGAGCTCGGGCGCCAGCTCACGCAGCATGGCCACATAGTCGCTGGTCTTGAACCGGGTCATGGTCACCAGCGCGCGGCAGCCCACTTGATTGAGCGCATATTCCACCTCGGCGGTGCGATACGCCGGGTTGATGTTCACCAGAATGACGCCGACCTTGGCGGTGGCCAGCTGCATCAGCACCCATTCGGTGCAGTTGTGCGCCCAGATGCCGATGCGGTCGCCCTTCTGCAGCCCGCTGTGCAGCAGGGCACTGGCGAGTTGGTTGACCTCGCGCTGCAGCTCGGCGTAGCTCAGACGGCGGTTCTGGTGCCGCACCACCAGCGCCTCATGTTCGCCCTGGCGCTCGGCCATGGCGTCAAAAAATTCGCCGAGGGTCTGGGTGAGCAAGGGCTGGTCTGCGTTGCCGCAGGCATAGGATGAGATCAGTGGGGTGTCGTCGGTCATCGCAGGCTCCTTGAGCGTCTGTTTTCACGGCATGGTGGGCGGCGCTGCGCTTAGAAGCCGCCGGTCTGCAGCCAGTGTTCGAGTTGCGGCAGGCGGTCCACGCCCCAGAAGGGTTGTTCATCGACCACCATGAACGGCGCGCCGCACATACCTTCTTCGAGGGCGCGGTCGCAATAGGCCTTGAGCTGGGCCTTGAGGGTCGGCTCGGTGGTGTAGCGCGCTACCAGCTCGGCGGGCAAGCTCTGCTCGACGGCCAGGGCCTCGAGCACCGGCCGTTCGGCGATATTGCGGTTGTGCACGAAATAGGCTGCGAAACAGCGATGTAACCATGGCACCGCTTGCGCCGGGTATTCGCGCTGCAGGCCGATGAACACCCGCGCGGCCTGATAGGTGGCAATGGGAAAGGGGTCGGGATGGGCGTAAGGCACGCCCAGGAAACGTGCCGAACGTGGAATGTCGATGCGGGCATAGTCGCCCTTGAGCGGCTGATCGACCAAGGGCCTGGAGCCGGTGGCCTGGAACACCGGGCCGAGCAGCATCGGCACCCACTCGATGTCGCGCAGATGGCGCGCCGCGATGGCCTCGATCTGCGTGCTCGCCAGATAGGCGTAAGGGGACGAGAAGTCGAAGTAGAAGGTGATCGGGCTGACGGGCATGGGAGCATCCTGCAAAGGGGGAATCCATCAAAGCGCTCGAGCGATGAGCATGTTCTGCACGTCGGAGGTGCCTTCGTAAATCTGGCACACCCGCACATCACGCCAGATGCGCTCGACGGGAAAATCGGCCACATAACCATAGCCGCCGTGGATCTGCAGCGCCGCGCTGCACACCCGCTCGGCCATTTCGCTGGCCAGGCGCTTGGCCATGGCGGCCTCCATCAGGCAGGGCTGGCCGGCGTCTTTGAGGCTGGCTGCGTGCCACAGCAGCTGACGCGCCGCCTCGATCTGCATGGCCATGTCGGCCAGGCGAAACTGCACCGCCTGGTGCTCGAAGATCGGTTTGCCAAAGGCGCTGCGCTCGCGGGCGTACCGCAGCGCGGCCTCGAATGCCGCGCGCGCCATGCCCACCGCCTGCGCCGCGATGCCGATGCGCCCGCCCTCCAGGCCCGACAGCGCGATCTTGTAACCCTCGCCCTCGGCGCCGATGCGGTTCGCTGCGGGCACGGTGCAGCCCTCGAAGCGGATCTGCGCGGTGTCGCTCGCCGCCTGGCCCGCCTTGTCCTCCAGCCGCTCGACGATGTAGCCCGGCGTGTCGGTCGGGACGATGAAGGCGCTGATGCCCTTCTTCCCGGCGTCGCGGTCGGTGGCCGCCAGCACGATGGCCACCTGGCCGTTCTTGCCGCTGGTGATGAATTGCTTGACCCCATCGAGGACATAAGCGTCGCCGTCGCGCCGCGCCGTGGTGCGGATGTTGGCCGCATCCGAGCCGGCCTGCGGCTCAGTCAGTGCAAATGCGCCGATCCACTGCCCGCTGGCCACGGGCCGCAGCCACCGGGCTTTCTGCTCCTCATTGCCCCAGGCCAGCAGGATGGAGCATACCGGGCAGTTGTTCACGCTCACGATGGTGCTGGTGGCGCCATCGGCCGCAGCGATTTCCTCGATCGCCAGCGCCAGCGACAGATAGTCCAGCCCGGCGCCGTCCCACGGGGTGGGCACGGCGATGCCCAGGCAGCCCAGCGCCGCAAGACCCTGCAGCGCCTCGCGCGGAAAGCGGCTTTCGCGTGCCCACTGCGCGGCGTGCGGGGCGATTTCGCGCTGGGCGTAGTCGCGCACCGCGTCGCGGATCAGGCGGTGATCGTCGGACAGCAGCATGATGACTCAGAGCCGTTCGATGGCCATCGCGGTGGCTTCGCCGCCGCCGATGCACAGCGCAGCCACGCCTTTTTTCAGCCCCCGCTTGCGCAGCGCGCCCAGCAGGGTGACGACGATGCGCGCGCCCGACGCGCCAATGGGGTGGCCCAGCGCCACCGCGCCGCCGTGGACGTTGACGATGTCGTGCGGCAGCTTGAATTCGCGCATCGCTGCCATGGTCACCGCGGCAAACGCCTCGTTGACCTCCCACAGGTCGACCTCGCCCGCCTGCCATCCGGCCTTGGCGAGCACCTTCTGAATCGCCCCGACCGGGGCGGTGGTGAACCATTCGGGCGCCTGCGCATGCACCGCGTGCGACACGATGCGCGCCAGCGGGGTGCAACCGAGCCGCTCGGCGGCGGAGGCGCGCATGAGCACCAGGGCCGCGGCGCCGTCGGATATGCTCGAAGAGGTCGCCGCGGTGATCGCGCCGTCCTTCTTGAACGCGGGCTTGAGGCCGGGAATCTTGTCGAGCTTGGCCTTGAAGGGCTGCTCGTCGCGGCGGATCTGCACCGCATCGCCGCGTCCGGGTACGGTGACCGGCGCAATCTCCCAGTCGAAACTGCCGTCTTCATTGGCCTTCTTGCTGCGCTCGGTGGAAGCGATGGCAAACTGGTCCATCTCCTCGCGGCTGAAGGCGTATTTCGCCACGCAGCTTTCGGCAAACACGCCCATGGCCTTGCCGCGGTCATAGGCGTCTTCCAGGCCGTCGAGCGCCATGTGGTCGTAGAACTGAGTCAGACCGTATTTGACCCCCTTGCGCACGAAGGCCAGATGCGGCGCGTTGGTCATGCTCTCCATGCCCCCGGCCAGCATCACGGTGGCGCTACCTGCGGCCAGCATGTCGTGGGCGAACATCATCGCCCGCATGCCCGAGCCGCACATCTTGGACAGCGTGACCGCACCTGCGGACTGCGGCAGCCCGGCCTTGAGCGCCGCCTGGCGCGCGGGGGCCTGGCCCTGGCCAGCCATCAGGCAGTTGCCCATGAGCACTTCGTCCACCTGATCGCCTTGCAGGCCCGCGCGCTGCACGGCGCTCGCAATGGCGGTGGCGCCCAGCTCCCAGGCGGGGACGGCGGCAAAGTCGCCGAGCAGGCCGCCGATCGGGGTGCGGGCGGCAGAAACAATCACGATGGGATCAGTCATGTCGGAGTCTCCATAAGGGGTTGAGTGGCTTGGCTTTCTGTCGGGTGGGCACGGACATGCCGGAAGCGGCGCGCGGCGTCGTAAGTGAACACGTCGTACAGATGGCCGTCGCGGATGCGGCTTTGGTGCTCCTGCCAGAAGGCGGCATCGAGCAGGTCGGCATGGTGCTTCATGAACACAGCGCGCACTTTGGGGTTGCCCAGCAGGAACTGGCCAAAAGTTTCGGGGAACACATCGTGCGGGCCCACGGCATACCAGGGCTCGGCGGCCATTTCGTCTTCTTCGTTGCGCGGGGGCGGCACGCGGCGGAAATTGCAGTCGGTGATGTACTCGATCTCGTCGTAGTCGTAGAACACCACCTTGCCGTGGCGGGTGATGCCAAAGTTTTTCCACAGCATGTCGCCGGGAAAGATATTGGCCGCCACCATGTCCTTGATGGCGTTGCCGTATTCGATCACGGCGGCTTCGAGCTGGGCGTCGTCGGCCTCCTGCAGATAGATGTTGAGCGGAATCATGCGCCGCTCGATGTAGCAATGCCGGATGATGATGGTGTCGCCGTCATATTCGAGTTGCGACGGGCAGTAGGTTTCGAGCTCCTGGATCAGCCCGGGCGAAAAGCGCGCACGCTCGAACGCCACGTTGGAATACTCCAGCGTCTCGGCCATGCGGCCCACGCGGTCGTGCTGTTTCACCAGCAAATACTTGCCCTTGATTTTTTCCCGCGTGGTGTCTTTCTGCGGCGGATAGAAGTCTTTGATCACCTTGAAAACGAAAGGGAAGGACGGCAAGGTGAACACCACCATCACCATGCCCTTGATGCCCGGGGCGACGATGAACTGATCGCTCGAATGCCGCAGGTGATAGAGAAAGTCGCGGTAGAACAGGGTCTTGCCCTGCTTGGCCAGACCCAGCGCGTTGTACAGCTCGGCGCGCGGCTTGCGCGGCATGAGGCCGCGCAAAAACTGCACATAGGCCGAGGGGATCTCCATGTCCACCATGAAATAGGCCCGGGCAAAGGAAAACAAGAGCAGCAGGTCATCCTCGGTCAGGAGCACGGTGTCGATGTAGAGCTGGCCGCGCTCGTTGTGCAGGATGGGCAGGGCCAGAGGAAATTCGGTAAAGCCGTTGATCACCTTGCCCACCGCGTAAGCGCCCTTGTTGCGGTAGAACAGCGAGTCGAGCATCTGGATCTGGAAGTTGGCGCGCAGCCGCACGTCGCTGCCAAAGCGCTTTTGCACGGCGGCGATCACCTGCGCCACGTCGTGATCCAGATCCTCGAACGGCAGCGCGAGCTGGAAATTCTCGATGGCCCGGCGCAGGCAGCCGTGCAGCGCCTCGTGGGTATGCGGGTAATACACCCGGAAGGTCGGCTTGGCTGCGGGCTCCTCGTTTTCAATGTACTCGGTGGATACGGCCGGGCGTACGAACAGAAACTCGTTGTTGAAATGTTCGCGCCGCAGGATCTTGGTCGTCACCGAGTTGAAAAAGGTCTCGGCCAGCTCGGGCTGGTGGTGGTTGGTGAGCAGCCCGATGTAGTGCAGCTTGGCCTGCTGCCAGATTTCCATGGGCTGATTACCGGCATCGAGCTCCTTTTGCAGCCGCTCGGTTCCTTCGTCCACCCGCTGGTCGTAAAAGGCGATGCGCTCGCGCTGCGCTGCCTGCTGTCCCGCCCAGTCCGCACGTTCGAAACGCTGCTTGGCAGCGGCGCTCACCTGCCGAAACAGGCGGTAATGGCGGTTGAAGCCCTCGAGCATGGTTCGCGCCATGGCGAAGGCAACCGGGGAATCCAGACGTGGAGGGAACTGATTCATCGCAGACCTGCTGAACACTGTGTCTGTGACTGTAAGCCCGCGCCTGTGACAAGGCAAAGCCCGCTGCGAGGGTGGACGCTGCGTGCTAGGCTTTTTGGCCTGGTGGCGCGCTCCATGCGCCAACCATTCCGCTCAACCAAAACTGGAGACTTGTCATGCCCGCCTTGCTGCCCGATGTCGATCCCGACGGATTGCTGGAATATTCGGTGGTCTATACCGACCGCTCGCTCAACCACATGTCGGCGCGGTTCCAGCAAGTCATGCGCGATCTGTCGGCCATGCTCAAGCAAGCCTATGGCGCACAGGCCGCGGTCATCGTGCCGGGCAGTGGCACTTTTGCGATGGAGGCGGTGGCGCGGCAGTTCGTGCAAGAGCAGCCGGTGCTCATCGTGCGCAACGGCTGGTTCAGCTACCGCTGGAGCCAGATCATCGACGCCGGGCATCTGTCGGACAAGGTGACGGTGCTCAAGGCCCGGCGTATCGCCGACGCGCCCGAATCGCCGTTCGCGCCGGCGCCGATCGCCGAGGTGGTGGCCACGATCACCCGCGACAAGCCCGCCGTGGTGTTCGCCCCGCATGTGGAAACCTCCGCCGGACTGATGCTGCCCGACGATTACCTGCGCGCCGTGGCCGAGGCCGTACACGCCGTGGGCGGGCTGTTCGTGCTCGACTGCATCGCCTCCGGCGCGATGTGGGTGGACATGCAGGCCACCGGGGTGGATGTGCTGATCTCCGCGCCACAAAAAGGCTGGAGCGGCCAGCCCTGCTGCGGCTTTGCCATGCTGAGCAGCCGGGCGCTGGAGCGACTGGAGCAGACGCAAAGCGACAGCTTTGCCTGCGACCTGAAGAAATGGCTGCAGATCATGCAAGCGTATGAAAAGGGCGCGCATGCCTATCACGCCACCATGCCCACCGATACCCTGACCGAAGTACGCGACCAGATGCGCGAAGCCTTCGACATCGGCCTGCCCGCACTGAAGGCCGCGCAGATGGAACTCGGCCGCCGGGTGCGCGCCTCGCTGGAGCGTCGCGGGGTCAAGAGCGTGGCCGCGCCGGGCTTTCAGGCGCCTGGCGTGGTGGTGAGCTACACCCGCGACCCGGAGGTGCAAAGCGGACGCGCGTTTGCCGCGCACGGCATGCAGATCGCCGCGGGCGTGCCGCTGGCCTGCGACGAACCGGCCGATTACATGAGCTTTCGCCTCGGCCTGTTCGGCCTGGACAAGTGGAAGGACGTCGACGCCGCCGCGCAGCGCCTGGACCATGTCCTCGACGCCGTGGGACTGCGCGCGGAAGAAGCCGTCGTACATCGGTGATGCCTCGCGGCGCACGCTGCGCCGCACCCTCGCCGCCCGCACGCTCACACCGTTTGCGCAAACAGCTCGCGGCCGATGAGCATGCGGCGGATTTCGCTGGTGCCCGCGCCGATTTCGTACAGCTTGGCATCGCGCCACAGCCGCCCCAGCGGATAGTCGTTGATATAGCCATTGCCGCCGAAGATCTGGATGCCTTCGCCCGCCATCCAAGTGGCTTTCTCGGCGCACCAGAGAATCACACCCGCGCAGTCCTTGCGCACGCTGCGCGCGTGACCATCGCCCAGCGCATCGAGGTTCTTGCCCACGGTGTAGAGCAGGCTGCGCGCAGCTTGCAGCACCACGTACAGATCGGCCAGCTTGCCCTGGATGAGCTGGAACTCGCCAATGGACTGGCCGAACTGCTTGCGCTCGTGGACATACGGCACCACGTTGTCCATCACCGCCTGCATGATGCCCACCGGCCCGGCGGCGAGCACCGCGCGCTCGTAATCCAGCCCGCTCATGAGCACGCGCACACCCTCGCCCACCGCGCCGAGCACATTCTCAGCGGGCACTTCGCAGTCCTGGAACACCAGCTCTCCGGTGTGGCTGCCACGCATGCCCAGCTTGTCGAGCTTCTGCGCCACCGAAAATCCCTTGAAACCTTTTTCAACGAGGAACGCGGTGATGCCCTTGGCGCCTGCGGCCGGATCGGTCTTGGCGTAGACCACGAGCACGTCGGCATCGGGCCCGTTGGTAATCCACATCTTGCTGCCATTGAGCACATAGGCGTCGCCGCGCCTGTCGGCGCGCAGCCGCATGCCCACCACGTCGCTGCCCGCGCCCGGCTCACTCATGGCCAGCGCGCCCACATGCTCGCCGCTGATGAGTTTGGGCAGGTACTTCGCCTTCTGCGCGGCGTTGCCATTGCGGCGGATCTGGTTGACGCATAGGTTGGAGTGCGCGCCGTAGCTCAGCGCCACCGAGGCGCTGGCACGGGAGATTTCCTCCATCGCCACCATGTGCGCCACATAGCCCATACCCGCGCCGCCCTCGGCCTCGGGCACGGTCACGCCCAGCAGGCCCAGATCGCCGAACTTGCGCCACAGATCCATCGGAAACTGGTCGCTGCGGTCGATCTCGGCGGCGCGCTGAGCGATCTCCCTGTCCGCGAAATCGCGCACGGTCTCGCGCAGGGCGGCGATGTCCTCGCCGAGTTGAAAATCCAGTCCGGGCAATTGCATGGGGCGAGTCTCCGTTGTGGGGCTGCTCTGGTGGCAACGCAATGCAGCGCATCTTACATTCCGTTTACGTCAACGTGAATAGCGGGAAAAATCCGCGCACGACGTGACAAGGTTCACACGGGGTTCGCAAGTCGCCCCGCAATAATGCAATTTTTTACATTGTGCAGATCGACCTGCGCACAGACCCATGCCATCGCCACCACAAGGTTCCGCATCCGCCAGCGACGCAGGCGCCCTGTCGGCGGCGGACGATTGCGGCCATCCGATCAGCCGACTGGGGCTGTTTCGCAATGCAGAGGACGAACAGGCCTATGTGCGCAGCGCCTGGTCGGACATCACCTCGCGGCTGCGGGTGCTGGGACTGGCCGGCGGCGGGGTGTTCGTGCTGGCCAGTGTGGTGGACTGGGCCAAACTGCACGACAGTCCGCAGTTCTGGTCCATCCTGCTGACACGGCTGCTGGTGCTGGCGCTAGGCATCTCCTTGTGGTGGAGGGCCCGCCTGGGTGCGCCCGAACGCCCCGAAGCGCTGCGCGTGGCGCTGATCGCGTTTCAGATCGGCGGCATCGTCGCCTTCCGGCTGGTCAACCTGGCCTACGGCGACTACTCGCCGAATCAGGGCATGTCGGGGCTGCTGATGGTGCTGGCGTTCTATGCCTTCGTGCCCATGCTCAGTCCGGTCAACTATGGGCTGCTTCCCTTGTCCACCGCGACGCTGTTCCTCATGGCCGCTGGCTGGTTTCACGCCACACCGCGCGATCTCACCGCCATGCTGGTGATCGCGGTGTTCGTGCATCTGTTGGGCTGGTCTGCCGCGGTGCGCAGCGCGCGCAGTGGGCGGCTGGCCTGGCTGGAGCACCGACGTCTGGCGCGGGAAATGGAAGAGCGCCGCTTGGCAGAGAGCAATCTGCGGCATTTGTTCGAGGTTTGCCCGGTGCCTCTGGTGCTCAGTGACCGACTGGACGGACAGGTGTTGCGCTTCAACCGCTCGGCGCAGGCCTTGCTCGATCCCGCCGGACTGTATCCCGATCCCGGCTCGGCGCATGTCGCGCAGTTCTACGCCGACACGCAGACCAGGCAGACCGTGCGTCAGACGCTCGACGCCCGTGGCGAGATCGGCCCGGTCGATGTGCGCATGCGCACCGCACAGGGCACGCCGATCCACGTGATGCTGGCCGCGCGCAGTCTGCGCTATGACGGCAGACCCGCGGTGCTCACCAGTCTGGTCGAGATCACCGAGCGCAAGCAACGTGAACTGGCGCTGGCCCGGCAGACGCAGACCGACATGCTCACCGGCCTTTACAACCGCCGAGGGTTTTTCGAGCGTGCCGAGCCGACGCTGCGCGATGCGAGCGGCACGCTGCCCAGCCTGCTGCTGATCGACGCCGACCATTTCAAGCGCGTCAACGATACACACGGCCATGCGGTCGGCGACGCGGTGCTGCTGCAACTGGCCAGCCGCATGAGCGCCGCGCTGCGCGAGGGTGATGTGATCGGCCGCATCGGCGGCGAGGAATTCGCCGTGTTCCTGCCAGCGACCCACACCCAGGCAGCCGCTGCATTGGCCGAGCGCATCCGGGAACTGGTGGCGCGTCATGCGCTGCGCATCCACGGCCTGCGTGTGCCGATGACCCTGAGCATCGGTGTCACCCGCGTGCAGCCCGGGGAGCTGAGCCTGGACGCCGCGCTCAGTCGCGCCGATGCCGCGATGTACCAGGCCAAGCAGGGCGGGCGCAACCGGGTGACAGTGGCGGCGGTCTCGACACCGTGACGCTTGCCCTCAATCGCCGGTCGTGCCCAGCTTTTTCAGCAGGCCGCGCGCCTCGGCCTCATAGGCCCGGATCTCCTCCAGTGTCGCCTGCAGATCGGCCATGCGGCTTTCGATGTCGGCGCGGTGCGCGGCCAGCACCTCCAGATAGCGACGCAGTTGTGGCACGGTGTCACGCGGCGACTCGTACATCATCACCAGCTCCTTGATCTCGGCCAGGCTCAACCCCAGCCGCTTGCCGCGCTGCGTGAGCTTCAGGCGGGTGCGGTCACCCTGGGTGTAGACCCGAAGCCGCCCCTTGCGCTGCGGGCTCAGCAGCCCTGCCTCTTCGTAGAAGCGGATCGCGCGGGTGGTGAGGTCGAACTCGCGCGCGAGTTCGCCGATGGTGTAGGTGCGGGCGGCGGGAAGAACAGCAGCGTTTTTCATGCGTGCCTATACTCGGCTCGAGTTGACGTTAACGTCAAGTGTAGTTCTCTGCACCTCCCCACCGCACCGCACCCACGCCATGTCCGACACCTCTCCGGCCGATGCCATCCACTATCCCTTCGGCAGCGCGGTGCCCGCGCTCGGGGCCAGTATCGAACTCGCCCCTGGTCTGCGCTGGCTGCGCATGGGCCTGCCGTTCGCGCTGAACCACATCAACCTCTGGCTACTGGAAGACACCCTCGACGGCGTGCGCGGCTGGACCGTCGTTGACTGCGGCATCGACTCCGCGCCCACCCGCGCCGCGTGGGAGCAGGTGTTCGCCACGCAGTTGGGCGGGCTGCCTGTGCTGCGCGTGGTAGTCACGCACATGCACCCCGACCATGTGGGGCTTGCGCACTGGCTGACCGCCCGCTGGAACTGCCTGCTGTGGATGAGCGCAACCGACTACGCGGTGTCGTGTATGGCGGCGCGGGGCTGCATGACCATCGGGGGCGAGCCCATGGCTGCGCATTTCGCCGCGCATGGCCTGACCGACGCCGACATTCTGGCGGCCGTTCGCAAGCGCACCGATTACTACACCGGACTGGTGCCCGCGATGCCGCCGCGCTTTGTGCGTCTGCAAGACGGCGACGTGCTGCGCATCGGTGGGCGCGACTGGCGCTGCGTCGCGGGCTTCGGCCATGCGCCGGAGCACATCAGCCTGCACTGCGAGACCGACGCGCTGTTCATTGCGGGCGACATGCTGCTGCCACGCATCTCCACCAACATCAGCGTGAACGACAACGAGCCCCTGGCCAACCCGCTGCAGCAGTTTCTCGGCAGCCTCGGGCGCTTTGCCGGCCTGCTGCCCGACACCACCCTGGTCTTTCCCTCGCACGGCCTGCCGTTTCGCGGCGCCCAGGCCCGCATCGCGCAACTCCAGCAACATCACCGCGAACGTCTGACCGAGGTGATGCAAGCCTGCGCCACGCCGCAAACCGCGGCCGATCTGCTGCCGGTGCTGTTCAAACGCCCGCTGGACGCGCATCAGATCACCTTCGCCATGGGCGAGTCCATCGCCCACTTGCACAAACTGTGGTTCGACGGCCAGCTGCGCCGTCTGCAGCAAGACGGGGTGTACCGCTTCGTGCGCTGAGCTGCGTTCATCCCGACCCAGACCGGTGGTCTATTGAATGGCTCCATGCCTGAAAACACCACCTCCGCTGCCAACCCCGAGCCGCAGGGCGCGGCGCTGGTGCTGCTCGGCGGTGGGGCGCTCACCGCCAAGCCACTGCCGCCTTCTTCCAACCGACAGGGCCCGAACCGCTTTGCGCATAATGCGGGCCTATGCTCAACGTCTTCACCCTCAAGAATGGCCGCCTGGTGCAGCAGGAGGTGGTCGACTCGCATGCGCTCGCCGGGCTGCAGCCGGTGTGGGTCGATCTGGAGTCGGCCACGCCGCGCGAGCTGGGCTGGGTCAAGGCGCGCTTCGGCCTGATGATTCCGGCCGACGTGCTCGATCAGGATCTGGAGGAATCGGCCCGGTTCTACGAGGAGGAGGACGAGAACCAGCTGCATCTGCGCTCGGACTTTCTCATCAGCGACGTGGAACGGCCGCGCAACGAGCGCGTGGCGTTCATCATTCACGGCAGCGTGCTGTTTTCCATCCACACCCACGACCTCACCGTGTTCCGCCTGCTGCGGCTGCGGGCGCGGCGCATGCCGGGGCTGATCGACAACGCCACCGACGTGCTGCTCGCGCTCTACCTCACCGACGCGGAATATTCTGCCGACACGCTCGAAGGTATCTACGACGATCTGGAAGCCATCGGCGCGCACATCCTCAAGCCGCGGCCCAGCGACCAGGATGCTTCCGAGGCGCTGACCGGCATCGCGCTGCAGGAAGACCTCAACGGCCGCATCCGCCGCAATGTGATGGACACCCGCCGCGCACTGAGTTTTCTGCTGCGCAGCCGTCATCTCAGCGCCGAGCAGTCGCAGGAGGCACGGCAGATTCTGCGCGACCTCGACTCGCTCGACGGCCACACCGCCTTCCTGTTCGACAAGATCAACTTCCTGATGGACGCCACGGTGGGCTTCATCAACATCAATCAGAACAAGGTGATCAAGATTTTTTCGGTGGCCTCGGTCGCGATGCTGCCGCCCACGCTGATCGCCAGCATCTACGGCATGAATTTCAAGGCCATGCCCGAACTGGACTGGACCTACGGCTATCCGCTCGCCCTGGGGCTGATGGTGCTGACTGTCATTGCACCGTTCTGGTATTTCCGCAAGAAAGGCTGGCTGAACTGAGGTTCAGGCGCAAGACTCAGGCCGCCGCGGCTTTTTTCAGCCGCCGCACCACGGCGCCGAGCACCGGCACGGTGGCGTAGAAATCGCAGGCATCCCAATAGTCGCGGTGGTCGGTCACCAGCCCCTGCGCATCGAGCAGGAACCGTGTCGCCCCGGGGATGCAGTGCACCTGCGTCCCGGGGCGCAGCGCGAAATGGAAGTCCCAAGTCATCCAGCCCACCGCGCCTTGCGCTGTGACCTCGCGCACCACAAAGCGCGGGGCGTGCAGCTTGGCGTACATGTGCGCGAATTGCGCGGTGATCGCCTCCAGCCCCTGCACGCGGTTGAACGGGTCCTGGAAGGTGGCCTGCGAGGCGTAGATCCGTGCAAGCACGTCGAGCCGGTCGGCGCTGAGTTGCTCGAACAGCTGGGCGATGCGTTGCAGCGAAGCGGTGGCGGGTTCCATGGGATGCGGCGGATGAGGCAATGCCGCGCATCTTAGGCAGGCGGCGCGCGCCGCGCTGCGCCCGGGTCAAATCCAGCGCGGCAGCAGCACCGCAGCCCAGACCAGCACGCACAGCAGCAAGGTGAGCAGCACCGCAGCGCTGCCCAGATCTTTCGCGGTCTTGCTCAGGTCGTGCTGCTCAAGCGACACGCGGTCGACGGTGTATTCGATCGCGGTATTGAGCAGCTCGACGATCAGCACCAGCAACACGCTGCCCGCAAGCACCGCGCGCTCGGTCCAGGTATGGCCCAGCCACAGCGCCAGCGGCAGCAGGATGATCGCCAGGGTGATTTCCTGCCGGAATGCCGACTCGGTCTGCCACGCCGCGCGCAGCCCGCTCACCGAGTTGATGCCCGCGTGATAGATGCGCGACAGCCCGGTACGCGTCTTATAGGGATTGGGCGCCGCATTCGGCTTGGAGGCAGGCGCGCGTTCGCGCTGTTGGGCCATGCTTCAGCGCCCCGACTGGGTAGCGGCCCCTTCACGCACCGCCATGCGTAAATGGTCGAGAAACTGCTTGGACGCAGCCTCCCAGGTAAACTTGCGTGCATGTGCCAACGCCGCGCTGCGCGGAATCTGCAGAGCGCGCAGGCAGGCGGCCTTCAGGTCGTGGTCGAGCGCGCCAGCCGGGCTGTCGCCGATCACGTCCAACGGGCCGGTGACCGGATAGGCCGCCACCGGGCAGCCGCAGGCCAGCGCCTCAATCAGCACCAGACCGAAGGTGTCGGTCTTACTCGGGAATACAAACACGTCGGCGCCGGAATACACCCGGGCCAGCTCGTCCTGGGTGAGCACACCGAGAAAGCGCACGTCCGGGTAAAGCCTGCGGATACGTTCCAGTTCCGGCCCTTCGCCCGCCACCCACTTGGTGCCGGGCAGGTCGAGCTGCAGAAAGGCGTCGATGTTCTTCTCCACCGCCACCCGGCCGACATACAGAAAGATCGGCGGCTTGCCGTCCAGCCGTTCGCCTTCACGCGGGTAGAACACGCGGTGATCGACCCCGCGCGACCACAGCCGCACATTGCGAAAGCCGCGCTGCTGCAGGTCGCGCTGCACCACCTGCGTGGGCACCAGGACGGCACGCCCGGCGTTGTGGAAACGGCGCAGGTAGGCATATGTCCACGCCAGAGGGATACGAAACCGCGCCTGCACATACTCGGGGAAGCGGGTGTGATACGCGGTGGTCAGCGGAATGTCCAGCCTGTGCGCCACCTTGCGCGCCGCCTGCCCCAGCGGCCCTTCGGTGGCCACATGCACCACGTCGGGCATGAAAGCGGTGACGCGCTGCATGATCTGCGCCTGCGGCCGCAGACTGAGACGGATTTCGGGGTACGTCGGGCAGGGAATGGTGCGGAAGCTGCCCGGCTCCACTACGTCGACCTCCTGATCCATGTCGCGCAACTGGCGAATGGTGGTCTTGAGGGTACGCACCACGCCGTTGACCTGCGGCTCCCAGGCGTCGGTCACGATGAGGATACGCAGCGGCGGCGTGCCGGCCGCGGCGGGCCAGGGTTTCTCGGCGGCTGCGGCCGCGCCAGGTGCCACGGTTGACGCAATCATGCGGGAATGACCTGCGCGCCGAGCGACTGCGGCGCATGCTGTGCCGAGGACCGCGGTGGCAGTTCGGCCAGCACCCGCAGCCCGGCGTTCCAGTGCAGCAGCTTGAGGCGGCCATCGAAATCTTCCACCAGGGCGGTGAGGCTTTCCACCCAGTCGCCGCAGTTGGCGTAGATCTGTTGTTGCTCGCTGCGCAGCTCGGCGCGGTGGATGTGGCCGCAGACCACGCCGTCGCACTGCTGGCGGCGCGCCTCGTCGCTGAGCAGGGTCTCGAAACTGGAAATGGTGTTCACCGCCGCCTTGACCTTGTGCTTGAGATATTGCGACAGCGACCAGTACGGCAACCCGAACTTGAGCCGCACATGGTTGAACCAGCGGTTGAGCTTGAGGGTGAACATATAGGCCGCGTCGCCCAGGTGCGCCAGCCACTTGGCGTAGAGCACCACGCTGTCGAACAGATCGCCATGCACGATGAGCAGGGTGCGGCCATCGGCGGTGACGTGACGCACCTGGTTGATGACCTCGATGCCACCGAAATGCAGGCCGTCGTAGGGACGGGCGAATTCGTCGTGGTTACCCGGCACGAACACGACCCGCGTGCCCTTGCGCGCCTTGCGCAGCAGCTTCTGCACCACATCGTTATGCGCCTGCGGCCAGTAAATGCCTTTTTTCTTGAGCTGCCAACCGTCGATGATGTCGCCCACCAGATAGATGGTGTCGGCGCTGCAATGCCGCAGAAATTCGAGCAGCTGCGGCGCCTTGCAGTCGCGCGTGCCAAGGTGAATGTCGGACAGCCACAGGGTGCGCCATTTCACCTCGGGCTCGGCCTCGCCGCCGCCTGGAAATGGGTCAGACAGCAGGGCAGTACGTGCGGCGTTGCCTGCCTTGAGGTCTTCCGGGAACGCTGCGCTGCTTCGCATCAGTCGGGACAGGGTATCGGTAGCCATGCCGAGCATTGCATCGCGTCAATATGTCATCCGCGTGACCGTCACAGAGAAATTGCTCGCCCGGCTTGATGCAATCGCTTGTGCCACGGTCTGCGACCGGTTCAAATTCAACGCATCTTTCCTCTAACGCCTTCTGCCATGAGCCAGGAACGCGAACTCAAATTCCGACTCGACCACGCCCTGCACGAGGCCGTGCGGACTCACCCGGTCTTGCTCGCCCTGGCGCAGCCACCGCAGGTGCAAGCCCTGCAAAGCTGGTATTTCGACACGCCGGAGCACACCCTGCGCAAGGCGGGCCTGGCGCTGCGTGTGCGACACACTGGCGACGGGCGGCGCATCCTCACCCTCAAGAGCAGCCCGGCGCAGGGCCTGCAACTCGCCCGCGGCGAATGGGAGTTCGACATCGACAGCGACATGCCAGACGCCGCGGCCCTGAACCGCCTGGACCACACCCGTCTGGCCACACTGGGGGATGCCGACGTGCTGGCGCACGGCCTGCGCGTCGTGCTGGGCACCCGGGTGCAGCGCACTGTCTGGCATCTCGACTGGCAGGGCACGCGTCTCGAAGTCTGCCTCGATGACGGTCAGGCGTTGGGCGGCATCACCGCCGATGCACCCAGCCTGCCGATCAGCGAACTGGAGATCGAACTGATCGACGGCCACTGGCCGCACGCCTTCGACCTCGCCTGGACGCTGGCGCAAGACCTGCCACTGCTGCTGTCGCCCATCAGCAAGATGCAGGTGGCCGCGCGCGCCGCCGGGCTCACCACGCTGCATCTGCCCGCGCTGGCGCGCGAACTCGCCCCACTTCCAGAGGGCGGGCAAGCCATAGCGGGTGCATTGCAGCAGTCAGCTGCCGTGCTGGCCGTGGGCGCGGAGCTATTGCAAAGCAGTCCGCAGTCCGAGACCGTGCACCAGATGCGTCTGCAACTGCGGCGCTTGCGCGTATTGCTGCAACTGCTGCAAACCACCGGGCCGTCGTCACAGCGCGCTGCCTGCCGCTGGCTGCGCAGCGAATGGCGCTGGGCGGGGCAACTGCTGGGCGCCGTGCGCGATGTGGATGTCTGTCTCGAACAGACCCTGGCCCTGCAGCGGCAGCCCGTTGCGAGCACGCTGCGGTCCCACGACCTGCAGCAAAAGCGCAGCGCACATCTGCGGGCGCTGCTGAGCTATCTGCGCAGCGCCCGCTTTGGGCGCGCACTGCTGGCGCAGGCACGCTGGGCGGAATGCTGGAGTAGCGGCCAAATCATTGCGGCCCATCAGTCCACCAACCAACTGGCGCGCCGCCTGCTGCGCTTTCACCATGATGACCTGCAGCTACACCCGCAGCGCTGGGGGGAGCTGCTGGCCATCTGGAACGGTCAGGCCGCCGCCCCGCTCGAGGCACCGTGGAGCGCGCTGCATACCCTGCGGCTCAAGGCCAAGCAGTTGCGCTACGCGCTGGAATGGATGGCGCCCTGGAACGAAGGCATTCTGGGCAAGCAGGGCAAGGCCTGGCTCAAGCTCACCAGCGCCTTGCAGACCGATCTGGGCGAGGCGCTCGACACCCTGCGGCTGGCCCGCTGGCTGAGCGAGACGGCTGCGGCTGCCGATCCAGACGCCGCCTTGCAATCTGCAACAGGTGTGCAGCAGGCTTTTGATCAGGTGCGCAACAGCCTGCAGCGCGCTTTGCAGGCGGCACGGCGCGCGGCGTGAAGCCGCTCACGCTGCAACCTTGGCGTCGCGCCGGGTCTTGGTGAGATACGCCACCAGCAGCATGATGGCCGCCAAGAACAGCGCGCTGGTTCCCATCGTCCCCAGGCCGAGGCCGCCTTCGCTGCCGGGCTTGGACAGCCAGTCGCCAAACGTCGCGCCCAGCGGACGGGTGAGGATGTAGGCGACCCAAAATGTGGTCACCGCGCTGGCCTTGAACAAAAAGTAAGCGGCAGCCGCCAAGGCAATGGCGCCGCCAAACAGCACGGTCGACATGGCATAGCCGAGTTGCAGACGTTCTGCGGCCAGATCGCCCCCGGCCGTGCCCAGCGCGAAGGTGAACAGGATGGCCGCCCAGTAGAACGCTTCGCGTTTGCGCGTGGCGATGCTGTGGATGGACAGAGTGCGCTCGCTCACCCACCAGCCGGCGAACGTCGCGGCCAGGGCCAACGCGAACAGCACCGTGCTGATGGGCAGCGGCACGCCGAGCTGATCGGTCAGGTTGTCGGTCACCAGCGTGCCCACCACGCTGATGAGCGTGACTGTCAGCCAATACAGCCAGGGGATGTAGCGGGATGCGCGCATCTGCGCCGCCAGCACGCCGAAAAACAGAATGGTCATCACCCCGGTGGTGCCGACCAGTCCGACATGCAGGTCCACCGCGAGAAAGTCCGCAGCGGTTTCGCCCACCGTGGTCGCCATGATCTTGATCAACCAGAAATAGAGGGTGATGACGACCGGAACCTTGATCGCCTGCGCCCAGTCGGGCTGTGCTGACAGTGCTGCGTGCTGCATGATGAACTCCCTGAATGCCGTTTGGCGTTGTTGTGTGGCCACGTGGTGCGCGACGGCGGCATTCTGGGCAAACAGACTTAGCGCTAGATGAGCACGCGCGGATGCGCGCGGGCGGTAGACAACAAGATACGGCTCAGCCGCTCTTGCGCAGATTGGCGGGGGCGATGCGCAGCGCCTCGCGGTATTTCGCCACGGTGCGCCGCGCGACCTGCACGCCTTGCTGCGCGAGGCGTTCGGCGAGTTCGCTGTCGGACAGGGGCTTGGCGCTGTCTTCCTCCGCGACAAGGCGGCGAATGAGCTCGCGCACCGCAGTCGACGACGTGTTGCCTCCCGCCTCGGTACTCAGGCCGGAGCCGAAAAAGTATTTCAGCTCGACCGTGCCAAACGGCGTGAGCATGAATTTCTGCGTCGTCACGCGTGAGATAGTCGATTCGTGCAGCCCGAGTTCATCGGCGATTTCGCGCAGCACCATGGGCCGCATGGCCACGGGGCCGTAGTCGAAGAAACGCTGCTGGCGCTCGACGATGGTCTGCGACACGCGCTGGATGGTCTCGAAGCGTTGCTGCACGTTTTTCACGAACCAGCGCGCTTCCTGAAGCTGGCCCTGCATGGCGGTGCCGCTGTCGCGGGCGCGGCGCAGGGCGTCGGCATAGATCTGGTTCACCCGCAGCTTGGGCATGACCTCAGGGTTGAGCTGCGCCGTCCAGCCTTGCGGGGTCTTGCGGGCGATCACATCGGGCGTGACCGCCTGCGCCGCGTCGCTGCGGAAGGCGCCGCCCGGATGTGGGTCAAGCTGGGCGATGCGTTGCTGTGCGATGCGCAATGCGGCCTCATCGGTGCCCAGCAGGCGTTCAAGCTTGCGCCAGTCGCGCCGCGCCAGCAGGTCGAGGTGGCCGCCGCGACAGATCTGCAAAGCCATGTCGCGCACCGGACAGGGCGGCTGGCGCTGCAACTGCAAGCACAGGCACTCGGGCAGATCATGCGCGGCAACGCCTGGGGGATCGAAGCTCTGGATCAGCCGCATCGCGGTGGTCAGCGCATCGGCCAGGTCTTCGAGTTGTTCGTCCCCAGCTTCGGGCGCGAGCGCCTGTGCGAGTTCCTGCATGGTCTCGGGCAGATAGCCGTTGTCATCGAGCGAGTCGATGATGGCCTCGGCGGCAGCGCGGTCGGTGGCGCTCAGCGCCAGCCCGGCGAGCTGACTGCGCAGGTGATCACGCAAATCGACATGCTCGGATGCCCGGTCGATGGCGCTGAATGCGTCGTCGTCCCCGCCGCTGGAAGACTGCCCCGAGCTGACCCAAGAGTCGGCATCGGCATCGGTATCGGCGCCATGATCGGTCTCGCCGCTGCTGGCCGTCCAGTCCTGCGTCTCCAGTTGCAGCTCGGCGGCAGGTTCGGTGGCAGACTCGGTGGCAGACTCATGCCCTTCCACTGCAGGCTGCGGGGGCTGCTCGGCAGTGAGCGCGGCTGCGGGGCCATCATCCGTCTCCTCGTTTTCAAGGAAGGGATTGGATTCGAGCAGGCCCTCGATCTCCTGCGTGAGTTCGAGCGTGGAGAGTTGCAGCAGGCGGATGGACTGCTGCAACTGCGGCGTCAGCGCGAGATGCTGAGACAGGCGCAGATTCAGCGACGGCTTCATTGCGGCTTACATGCGGAAGTTTTCACCGAGGTAGACCTTGCGTACCGCAGGGTTGTCGATGATGGATTGCGGATCACCCTGGGCCAGCACCTGGCCTTCGCTGATGATGCAGGCCGAATCGCAGATGCCCAGGGTTTCGCGCACGTTGTGATCGGTGATCAGCACACCGATGCCCTGCTCCTTGAGGAACTGCACGATGCGCTGGATTTCGATCACCGCGATCGGGTCGATGCCGGCGAACGGCTCGTCAAGCAGGATGAAGCGCGGCTGCGTAGCCAGCGCGCGGGCAATTTCCACCCGCCGCCGCTCCCCGCCCGACAGCGCGGGCGCGGGGCTGTCGCGCAAATGTTCGACATGCAGCTCGCGCAGCAGATGCTCCTCACGCGCGCGGATCTCATCCTTGGAGAGGCGCCGCCCCTGCGCGTCGCGCTGCAGTTCGAGCACGGCGCGCACGTTCTCGGCCACGGTCATGCGGCGGAAGATCGATGCCTCCTGCGGCAGATACGACAGCCCCATGCGCGCACGGCGGTGCATCGGCAGATCGGTGACATCCTGACCATCGATGTGAATGCGCCCCGCATCGGGCCGCACCAGACCGACAATCATGTAGAACGACGTGGTCTTGCCCGCGCCGTTCGGCCCCAGCAGGCCGACAACTTCGCCGCAGCGCACGCTGAAGCTCACATCGCGCACAACCTGTCGTCCGGCGTAGCGCTTTTGCAGATGCTGCACATCGAGTTCCGGGCCGGTTGCAGGCCGGGCTTCACGCCCGCGCCGATCGGCCTCGACGGCAACCGGCTCCAGCACACCGCGCACCAGGGTCTGCCGCGAGGCATCCGGCTGGGCGCTCAAGGCTGCGTCCCCATCTTCGGTGTGACCTTCAGCGCGGGCGGCGAAGTCGGCGCCGAAGGCGATGCAACCGTGGCCTGCGGACTCAGCATGACGCGCACCCGGCCTCCCGGATTGGTCGCCGTCGCCCCCTGCGCTCCGCCCTCGACGGTAAACACATCGGTGATCTGGTTGTAGGCGATCACATTGCCCTGACTACGGTCCGTCAGTTTGCCGTCCACCAGACGGCTGAGCATGGCCTGTCCGCGAAACGTCACCACATCGGTCTTGCCGTCGTATTCGATGCGCTGCGCAGCGCCATCCATGGTCTGCGACGGCTGCCCAGGTGCGGAATCCAATTGTTGCTGGAAGGTGGCCAACTGCCCCGGCGCGGCAATCGCCGTGGCATATTGATAGCCGTCCGGCGCCTGGCGCACGTCTACAGTCGCCGCACGCAGCACCAGCGTGCCCTTGGTGACCACCACATTGCCGGTGAACACGCTGGTCTGGTGCGCGTCGTCGTAGCGCATGGCGTCCGCCTCGATATGAATCGGCTGATTCCGGTCGGCCTGGGCTGCCCACGCAGGCAGCACAAGGTCGGCCGCGCAGAGGACGGAAAACAGCAGGGATCGAGCCAGTCGTTTCATCGGCATGGGTTTTGCTTAGATCGATTCATTCTAGGGCCAGTTCATGCCTGCGCACAGCAAGACACGCGATGCTCCCTTGCCGTTCAAAAACAAACTGCCCGCATAAGAGCGGGCAGTTCATGTGGGGGGCAAGGGCCAAGAGCTTACTTTTTATCCGCTTGGACTTTTTTGATCAGATAGTCCACGACTTCTAGCACCTTCTTGTTGTTGTTCGCCTCAGGCAAGGCGGCAGAGGTGGTGTACATGCCCTGCACCGCCATGGTCGGCACGCCCTGAATCTGGTAGTCGGTCACCATTTGCGTGGCCTGCTTCACCTGAGCATTCACGCCGAACGAGTTGTAAGTGTCCAGAAAGGTTTTTTTCGGGATGCCCTGCTGCGCCAGCCAGTTGGCCATCTGCTCTGCCGTACCCAGCGGAATGTGCTGCACATGGATCGCGTTGAAAATCTTGGCCTGCATCGCGTCAGTGAGCTTGCCCAGCGCCTTCAAGGCGTAATAGAGATGCTGTTGGGGAACGAACTGGGGAGAGAACGCAACGGGCACACGCTCCAGAACCACGCCTGCAGGGAGTTTCTTGGCCCAGCTTTCCAGCAGGGGGTCGAAGTCGGCACAGTGCGGGCAGTCGTACCAGAAAAACTCGTACACCACGATTTTGTCCGACGGGCTCACCGGCTGCGGCACGGCCAGTCGGTTGTAGGCAAAGCCTTCGTTGAACGGATTGGTCTTGGAAGGCGTCTGCGCCTGCGCGCCAATGGTCAGAAAGCCCAGCGAGAACAGCGCAAACACCACGGATAGCCAGCGTCGAAACATGAGTCGTCCTTTTGGAATGAAAGTCAGAGAGTTGCTTTATTTGCCCGTACGCATCAGGGCGGTTTGAATCCCGTTGTCGCTCAGAAGTTTCTGCGTTTTCTCGGCTTGCTGCGCCGAAGTGAACGGCCCCACTCGAACGCGGTACAGGGTGCGCCCGTTGACAACACGCTCGTCCACATGCGCTTCCTGTCCGGTCAGCGCCACCTTAGCGCGCTGGCGTTCGGCGTCATCCTGCGTGCTGTATGCGCCCACCTGCAACACATAGCTCACCTCGGTCGGAGCCGCGGGAGTCGCGGCGGGTGCAGCGATGGTGGGCTGCGCGTTGGTCGCGGCTGTCGCTGCGGGCTGGGAAGCGCCCGGTCCGGGTTGCCCCAGTTTGGCCAGGGCTTGCGGTGAAAGCGGTCTGCTCGCCACGATGACCGGCATGGAGCCGCTGCCAGCAGGTGGCGCTGCGGTGGCTCCACTCAGACCCTGGTTCGGATTCCAGTTGGCTGCGCCGGACGCCGCGCTCGACGGCCGTTCCTGAAAGCGGTTCATGAAGGGCAGCGGCGCCTTGGTGATGTAGAGGGCGACACCCAGTGCAATGGCCAGGCCGATCACCAGACCGATGATCAAGCCGATCAGGGTGCCTCCGAGCTGGCGGCGAAGTGCAGAACGTGTGGACATGGAATGCGGGAGTAGCTTGGCTGAGGAGAAGGCGGATGCCGGGCGGGCGCGCTCACATGCGCAAGGGCGCACTCACGCCCAGAACGGCCAGTGCATTGTGCATCACCTGGCGCACCGCCCGCAGTAGGCGCAGCCGCGCGTGGCGCAGCGGCAAATCATCGACCAGCACGCGCTCGGCGTTGTAGAACGCATGGAAATCGGCCGCCAGATCGCGCAGGTAGAACGCCACATGGTGCGGCGCGAGTTCCTTTGCGGCAGCGGTGAGCACCTGCGGATACTGCGCCAGATTCAGCAGCAGCGTGCGCTCGCGCGGTGCAGTGAGCAGGCCGAGGTCGGCACTTCCCAGCAGCGCGGGCTGCGTCGCATCCTGCGGCGCCCGCGCGGCCCATTGCTCGAACACCGAGTTCACCCGCGCATGCGCATACTGCACGTAATACACCGGGTTCTCGTCGGTCTGCGCCAGCGCCAGATCGACATCGAACACGAACTCGGTATCGGCCTTGCGCGACACCAGGAAGAAGCGCACCGCATCGCGTCCACGTTGCAGCGCTGCGGCGCGCTCCGCGTCGGTCATGTCATCGTGGACGCCGCCAGACCATTCGATCAGATCGCGCACGGTCACATAGCTGCCGGCTCGCTTGGAAATCTTCACCTCTTGCCCGCCGCGCATCACCGTCACCATCTTGTGCAGCACATAGTCGGGATAGCCCTTGGGGATGCCCAAGCCCACGGCCTGCAGCCCGGCGCGCACGCGAGCGATGGTGCCGTGGTGGTCGGAGCCCTGGATGTTGACCGCACGATAAAAGCCGCGCTCCCACTTGGTCAGGTGATACGCCACATCGGGCACAAAATAGGTGTAGGTGCCGTCGGACTTGCGCATTACCCGATCTTTGTCGTCACCAAAATCGGTCGTGCGCAGCCACAGCGCGCCGTCCTGTTCATACGTGTGACCCGAGGCCTGCAGCCGCCGCACGGTGTCGTCCACGCGACCTTCGGTGTAGAGGCTGGATTCGAGGTAGTAGCAATCGAAACGGATGCCGAAGGTCTTGAGGTCGAGATCTTGTTCGCGGCGCAGATACGCCACGGCAAAGCGCCGGATGTTGTCCAAATCGTCCGCGTTGCCGCTTGCTGCAACCTCTCGGCCCTGATCGTCCGGCACCGACCTGCATGCGAGAAAGTCCTGTGCGATCTCGGCGATGTAGTCGCCGTTGTAAGCCGACTCTGGCCAGTTCGTATCGCCGGGCTTGAGTCCGCGCGCCCGCGCCTGAACCGACAGCGCCAGGGTCTGGATCTGCACCCCGGCGTCGTTGTAATAGAACTCGCGCTGCACCGCCCATCCCTGCGTCGTGAGCACCGCAGCAATCGCATCGCCCAACGCGCCCTGACGCCCGTGGCCAACGTGCAGCGGCCCGGTCGGATTGGCCGAGACAAATTCCACCAACATGGGCTGCCCAGCGCTCGCCCCGGAGTGGCCGAACGCAACGGATGACTTCTCGATCTCCACAACCACCTGCTGCAATACCCGCGGCTGAAGATGGAAATTGATGAAGCCCGGCCCAGCGATCTCCATGCGGGCAATGTCAGCAGCCAGGCTGACATTGGACTGGATGCTGCCGATGATGTGCTGCGCCACCTCACGCGGGTTACGACCCAGCGGCTTGGCCAACTGCATGGCCAGATTGCTCGCCAATTCGCCATGCTCCTCGCTGCGCGGGCGACTGAGTTCGATGCCGCCACTGAATGCTGGCTGCAATGCCATGGCGGTTTTTTGCAGCGCGGCGGTCAACTGCGCAGTGAATTCGATCATTATGGTGATGTTGTGATTGTGCAAGAGTGGCATTTTATGGGTCCGCATCACGGCTTCGTGCGCACACAACCCTATGGTGTAATGTTTTGTCAGCTGAACCGCGCCTAGCGGGCTGGCTGATGACCTAGCTGATGTATCCGCTGTTTGACCACGACAACACTTGGAGTCATGATGAAAAAATTGATCGCAACCCTTGGTCTCGCCCTTGGCATTTTGTCCACCCCCCTGTTGGCTCAGGCGCAGGCTACGGCGCAACAAAGCCGCATGGCGCAATGCAACAAGGACGCGACCGGCAAGACCGGTGAGGCCCGCAAAGCCTTCATGAAGGAGTGTCTGGCGGCCAAGCCCGCCGCTGCTGAAGCCACCAAGCCGGCAGTCAAGGAGCCTGCAAAGACAGAAAAGAAGGCCGCTGCCGACGGCAAGAAGCTGACCCCTCAGCAAGAAAAAATGTCGTTTTGCAGCAAAGAAGCCAAGGCCAAGGGCATGAAAGGCGAAGAGCGCAAGAAATTCATGAGCGAATGCCTGCGCAAAAAGTAAGCAGCCGCCAGAGACGACAGCGCGTCGTTTTCACCTGTTGCTCGAACGCACCTTCGGGTGCGTTTTTATTGGCTTTGACAGGGGCGATGAACGAGGCTAGTTCGACTATTGCTGAATCACTGAATACTGCGCCAGGCCCAGGCTCTGCAATTTTTGCAGCAATCCGGCATCTGGCGAGCCATTTAACGGCCCGATCTGCACCCGGTAAAACATCTGGCCCCGGACATACCCTGGTACGACGAGAACATCATCAATCCCTGCCGACTGCATACGCGCTTTCTCTGTTTGGGCGTTGGCCTCAAGGGTAAAGGCCCCGGTCTGTAAAAAGGTCTGGGGTGTGTTGGCCAGCACCATGCCTTGCTGCTGAACACCCACGCTTGCGGGCGGGCTCACAAGTGTGAAGTCGCTGGGCAAGGTCAGCGCGGGCTGAGGCATGGGCAGTTGCTGTCCAACAGCAGGTGGCGCCTCACGCATCGACGATGACGGGGCGCTGGCCTGACGTAGTGGCGTGGGCAGAGGCGGAAGCACCTGCAATTCGATCGGAACTGCTGCGGATACGCGCTGCGTGGGTGGCACTTGTGCAGGGATTGACGGAGCAAACTGTTCGGGCGCAGCGACATCCCGGTCCGTAGAACTTGCGTGCTCCATCGGCGCGGCGGCGGCTTTACTGTCCGGCACCATGGACTGGCTCTGTATCGCCATCTGCAAGGGGGCATTCGCTCCCTCTGGCAGCGCAACGATACGCACCTGAGCAGTGCCCGTGCGGGTGATACCCAGGGCGGCCGCCGCGCCCATCGACAAGTCCAGGATGCGGCTACTGACGAACGGCCCCCGGTCGTTGACCAGAACCAGCGCGCTCAGTCCGTTGTCCAGATTTGTCACCTGAACACAGGTCGGCAAGGGCAACACCCGGCTTGCCGCGGAAAAGTCGCGTGGATTGAACCGCGTGCCCATCGAGGTTGTCGCCCCGGACTCCCAGCCGTACCAAGACGCGGTGCCGACTTCCTCATAGCCATCCGCGCTGCGCAATGGGGTATAGGTGCTCCCCTTGACGGAGTAGGGCCGGTTGTAGGCGGCGCGCAAGTTGGGCGGCGGCGCGTGACAGCCCGATTGCGCATTGACCACCCCCGCGCTGCCCGTGGTGCGGGATGGCGTACTGGCGCAGCCAGCCAGGGTGAGGCTGAGCATGGCGCCGAGCCAGAGAACAGCGTCTGCCCGTGTTCGGGGAGCTTGAAATATCCACTTTTTCCGTGATGGACTCTGATTTGCACCCATCCGCTTTCTCCGCATTGCCCTGATCCTAAAGTAACACGGTACACGTCCCTGACGCGCCGTGTACCCGGCCTGCGCGCGGTCTGCGGCGCGGCCCACCCTCGCCGTTGGCTTTGGCTATGGCTACTGTGGCGTCCTGCATCCCATCCCGCAGCCTGGCGCGCATCATGACAAAGACGCATTCAGTGTTGCCCTATTGATTGGGCCCCTTAAACAGTCTCAGGCGGCGTATTTGACGTATGGGTCACGGAAGGATGCTTTGACGCGTTCGGGTTCACTGCCGATGACGGCCATGTGTTCCTCGGTCGCGGCATGAAGCTTTGTCTTGCTGCGAGCAGGGACCTTGTGGCCGATGACGTGCTTGAGGTCGGCATTGAGGCGC